>Ga0214921_10000809_pt1 | contig 55607 bp, 66 predicted proteins | sample LL1505_MetaG_FD_177992 | JGI IMG/M metagenome (GOLD analysis project Ga0214921, IMG submission 177992) | Freshwater microbial communities from Lake Lanier, Atlanta, Georgia, United States - LL-1505 | ecosystem: Environmental > Aquatic > Freshwater > Lake | place: USA: Georgia | collected... | reverse complement strand
GTGTTGCGGTGAAAGAACGCGAGGATGAAGCTGGTCACCAGCAAGCCGTAGCCGGTCCAGCGCAGGTGCAGCAATCGGCGTTCGAGTTCGGTCATGGCACAAGCCGATCGGTGAACATAATGTTTGCCGGAGTCTAGCAATCAAGCGACTCGCGCCGGTGTTGAGGGTGTATCGGATAGTTGACAGCGACAACTGCTGCAGCGCACGATGCGGCTTCGCAAGACCCGACTTGGCAAACCGATGTCCAGTAAAAACAAGGCCTTGTTCCCACTTGCCCTGGCTGCTTTGGGGGTGGTGTATGGCGACATCGGCACCAGCCCGCTGTACGCGTTCAAGGAGGCCATGGCCGGCCACCACGCCTTGAGTCCGTCGCCCGAGCACGTGTTCGCTGTCTTGTCTGCACTGTTCTGGTCGATCACGCTGATCATCTCGATCAAGTACGTGCTGGTCGTGCTCGAGTTCGACAACGAGGGCGAGGGTGGCGTGCTCGCGCTCACCGCCCTTGCGCAGCGGGTGGCGCGCAAGGCCGGCGGCATCACCACCGGCGTCGTCTTGCTCGGCGTGTTCGCTGCGGCCTTGTTTTACGGTGACGCCATCATCACGCCCGCCATCTCGGTGCTCTCGGCAGTCGAGGGCATCAGCGTAGCCGCGCCCGAGTTGTCAGAGTGGGTGGTGCCAATCACCGTCGTCATCCTGACCCTACTGTTTTCCATCCAACGGCAGGGCACCAGCGTTGTCGGCAAATACTTCGGACCCGTCACCGTGGTCTGGTTCCTCACTCTCGCGGCACTCGGGCTCGCCAGCATCGCGCAAACGCCAGAGATTCTCGGCGCACTGGATCCACGCTACGCGCTGCGCTTTGCCCTCAACGAGCCACATCCTGCCTTCCTCATGCTCAGCGCGGTCTTTCTCGTGTTGACGGGTGGTGAGGCGCTTTACGCCGACATGGGCCATTTCGGCAAAGTGCCCGTGCGCTTGGCCTGGTACGGACTCGTCTGCCCGGCACTGGTGCTCAATTACTTCGGGCAAGGCGCGCTGGTGCTGCGCGACCCTTCGGCAGTCGCCAATCCCTTCTACCTGCTCTCGCCAGAGTGGTTCCTGCCGATTCTGATCGGACTGGCCACCGCCGCCACCGTGATCGCATCGCAAGCGGTCATCTCCGGGGCTTTTTCCATCACCATTCAAGCGTCGCGCCTGGGCTTTTTGCCACGATTCCGCGTCCTCCACACATCAGATGTCGAGAAAGGCCAGATCTACATTCCGGCGATGAACTGGATGATGTGGGCGTCGGTGCTGCTTCTGGTGATGGAGTTCGGCTCGTCGAGCAAGCTTGCCAACGCCTATGGAATCGCCGTCTGCGCAGCCATGATCATCGACTCAGCGTTGTGCGCATTCGTCGTGACCCACCGCACGATGCGCCATCGCGGACTTCTGCTGGCGCTGCTGGCAAGCTTTTTGGCACTGGAGGGCTTGTTCCTCGCCGGCAACCTGAGCAAGTTCGCCAGCGGCGGCTGGTTGCCAACCGCCATGGGTATCAGCTTGTTCATCCTGCTGACCACCTGGAAACGCGGCAGCGCCATGGTCGCCGAGCAACGCCACGCCATCGACATCCCGATGGCAGACTTCCTGGCCGCACCGCCACCAGACGTCCCGCGGGTCGCCGGCAACGCGGTCTACCTATGCTCCGACCTCGACCTGGTGCCCACCGCGCTGTTCCACAACCTCAAGCATTTCAAGGTGCTGCACGAGCGCAACATCTTCCTGCACATCGACACCGAAGAAGTGCCCTACGTGATGGCTGCCGATCGGCTCAAGGTCCGCGACGCCGGAAACGGCATGTTCGTCGTCTCGGTGCGCTACGGCTTCCGTCAGGAGCCTGATGTGCCATCCGCTTTGGCCTTGCCGGCCGCGGCGCACCTCGACCTCAACCCGATGATCACCAGCTTCTTCATCGCCCGCTCGCAAGTGGTCGAGGGGCCCGGCGCCCTACCGCCCTGGCGGCGCGGCCTGTTCGCGTGGATGACGCGGCAGTCCGAGGGTGCGGCCGCGACCTTCCATTTGCCACCCAATCAGGTGGTCGAGGTTGGCACGCAGGTGATGCTGTAGGGCGAGTTACTCGAGACCGAGCTTGGCCAAGTAGTCGTCGTAACTGCCGCGGTGGTCGATGATCGTGCCTGGGCGAACCTCAAGCACCCGCGTCGCCAGCGTGCTGACGAACTCGCGGTCGTGCGAGACAAACACCAGCGTGCCAGAGAACTTCTCCAGTGCGGTGTTGAGCGACTCGATCGACTCCATATCCAAGTGGTTCGTCGGCTCGTCCATCAGCAGCACGTTGGGCCGCTCGAGCATCAACCGGCCAAACAGCATGCGACCTTGCTCGCCGCCGGAGAGAACCTTCACCGACTTGGCGAACTCATCGCCGGAAAACAGTAGGCGCCCGAGCGTGCCGCGGGTCAGCGTCTCGATGTCGGCGCCTTCGTAGCCGCCTGACCGAACGCAGCGGCTGATCCAGTCCACCAGGTTGGTATCGCCCTCAAACTCGGCGGAGTGGTCCTGCGCGTAGTAGCCAAGACGCGCTTTCTCCGCCCACTTGAGCTTGCCCTTGCCGGTCAACTCCCCGGCCAGCAGGCGCAGCAGCGTGGTTTTACCGACGCCGTTCTCGCCGACGATGGCGACCTTCTCGCCTGCTTCGATGTGGATGCCGAAGTCCTTGATCACGGTCGGCCCGTCGTCGTAGGCAAAGCTCAGGCCCTCCACCTCCAGCGCGAGACGATGCAGCTTGTCCTTGTCGTCGTAATCGAAGCGGATGAAGGGATACTGCCGTGACGACGGCTTGACGTCCTCGACCTTGAGCTTGTCGATCTGCTTCATGCGGCTGGTGGCCTGACGCGCCTTCGACTTGTGGGCGCGGAAGCGGCGCACGAATTCTTCGAGCTCGGCGATGCGGTCCTTGGCCTTGGCGTTGGCCGACATCTGGCGCTGGCGGGCCAGCGTCGACGCTTCCATGTAGTCGTCGTAGGTGCCCGGATAGACCTGGATGGTCCCGTAGTCGAGGTCGGCCATGTGCGTGCAGACCTGGTTCAGGAAGTGCCGGTCGTGGGAGATGATGACCATCGTCGACTCGCGCTCGTTGAGCACGCCCTCGAGCCAGCGAATCGTGTTGATGTCGAGGTTGTTGGTTGGCTCGTCGAGCAGCAGGATGTCGGGGTTGGCGAACAGCGCCTGGCACAGCAATACGCGCAGCTTCCAGCCCGGCGCGACTTCGCGCATCGGACCCTGGTGCTGCTCGACCGGGATGCCCACGCCGAGCAACAGCTCACCGGCGCGCGACTCGGCGGTGTAGCCGTCGAACTCGGCAAAGCGGCCCTCCAGCTCGGCCGCCTTCATGTAATCGTCCTCGGTCGCCTCCGGATTGGCGTAGATGGCGTCCTTCTCCTGCATCACCGCCCACATCTCGGCATGACCCATCATCACGACGTCCAGAACCCGGCTGTCCTCGTAGGCGAACTGATCCTGGCGCAGGTAAGCCATGCGTTCGTGCTGATCCTTGCTGACATTGCCGCCAGACGGTTCAAGCACACCACAGAGAATCTTCATGAAGGTCGACTTGCCGGCGCCGTTGGCGCCGATCAAGCCGTAGCGGTAACCGTCACTAAACTTGACGCTGACATTCTCGAACAGGGGCTTGGCCCCGAACTGCTGGGTGATGTTGGCCGAAACCAGCATGGTCAATCCTTTGCTTCGAAATCGAGGTGGCCATCGATGATGGTGTAGCGAACGCGGCCGCGCATCGTCTGGCCCAAGAACGGCGAGTTGCGCCCTTGGCTCACCAGGGCGTTGCGAGTGACCACCCAGACGGCGTCCGGGTCGAATACGCAAACGTCAGCGGGTGCGCCGTCATGCAGCTGCCCCAGGGTCAAGCCGAGCACCCGGGAGGGCCGGCAAGTCACCGCAGCCAGCGCCGCCGGCAGGCTGATCTTCAACTCGGCCGCCCACGCCAGCGTCAGCGGCAGTAGCAGTTCCAGGCCCGTAGCGCCGGACTCCGACTCAGCAAATGGCACTTCCTTGGTGTCATCGTCGAGCGGCGCATGGTCCGAACACACTGCGTCGATGGTGCCGTCGAGCACACCCGCGCGCAGCGCCTGCCGGTCAGACTCCGAGCGCAAGGGCGGCATCAGGTGCAGTTGGGCATCGAAGCGCGCAAGCCCGGCGTCGGTCAGGTGCAAGTGATGCGCTGCGACATCGCAGCTTAGCGGCAGGCCCTCGGACTTCGCTGCGCGCACCAGCTCCACGCCCGCGGCGCTGGACAAGCGGCACAGGTGCACTCGCGCGCCGGTGACCCGCATCAGCTGCAAGATTGTGGCAATCGCCAGAGTCTCCGCGACCACAGGGATGCCAACCAACCCCAGCGCGCCCGCCAATGCGCCTTCGTGGGCGACACCATTGCGCGCCAAGTGGGGGTCCTGAGGTCGCAACCACACGGGATAATCGAAGGTCGCGGCGTATTGCATGGCACGCATCAACACTTGAGTGTCGGTGATGGCGGCGTCGGCCTGACTGAATGCTACGCAGCCCGCTTCGGTCAGCTCGGACATCTCGGTGATGGTCGCGCCCGCCAGCCCCAGCGTGAGCGCCCCGACCGGATAGACGCGTGGTCCGGGGAGATTGCGCGCACGGAATTTCAGCATCTCGACCAGACCCGGCTCGTCGAGCGGCGGATCGGTGTCCGGAGGACAGGCCAGCGCGGTGACACCGCCCACCGTGGCCGCGCGCATCTCCGACTCCAAAGTTGCCTTGTGCTCGAGGCCGGGCTCGCGCAACCGCGCTGCGAGGTCGACCAGCCCGGGCGCCACCACCAAGCCGCTGACGTCAATCACCCGTTGGGCGTTGAAGTCGGCCGGCGCTTGGCCGACGGACACCACCCGCCCGGCGGCGATGCACACGTCAGCGATCTGGTCGAATCCGCTTGCCGGGTCGATGACCCGTCCGCCACGCAGATGGATCTTCATGCCGCATCCCCGATCAGCAGGTTCATCACCGCCATTCGCACCGCGATGCCGAAGGTCACTTGCGGCAAGATCACCGCCTGCGGACCGTCGGCCACCGCCGAATCGATCTCAACGCCGCGGTTCATCGGTCCTGGATGCATCACGATCGCGTCCGGCGCGGCGAGCGCCAGCTTCTCGGGCGTCAGTCCGTAGTTTTTAAAGTATTCCCCGGCCGAGGGCAGTAAAGACCCCTTCATCCGTTCGTTCTGCAGGCGCAGCATCATCACCACGTCGACGCCCCGAAGACCGGCATTCATGTCGTGGAATACCTTAACGCCGAGTTCCTCGACGCCAGCTGGCAGCAAGGTGCGCGGGGCCACCACACGGATGTCGCGCACACCGAGGGTGCGCAGCGCATGAATCTCGGAGCGGGCGACGCGGCTGTGCAGAACATCGCCGACGATAGCCACCGAAAGCGGTGCGAAGTCGCCCTTGAACTGGCGGATGGTGAACATGTCCAGCAGTCCCTGAGTGGGGTGTGCGTGGCGACCGTCGCCAGCGTTGATCACGCCAATATGCGGACGAACATGGCGGGCGATGAAGTGCGCCGCCCCGCTGGCGGCATGGCGCACGACAAACATGTCGGCGTCCATAGCTTCGAGGTTTTGCACCGTATCCAGCATCGTCTCGCCCTTGCTTTGGCTGCTGGTCGCGACGTTGAGGCTGATCACATCAGCCGACAGTCGCTTGGCGGCGATCTCAAACGTGGTGCGGGTGCGCGTCGACGATTCGAAGAAGAGGTTGAAGACGGTCTTGCCTTTGAGCAGCGGCAGCTTCTTGACCTCGCGCTCCCCAACGCTGACGAACGACGCGGCCGCATCAAGGATGCTGAGTAAGGTTTCGCGGGGCAGCCCCTCGAGCGTCAGCAGATGGCGCAGACGGCCGTCCGAGGTCAATTGCTCGCCGACCATCAGTGCCTCGCGTACCAGGTGTGAAGGATGGCTTGCGCGGCAAGCTGGTCGACCAGCGCCTTGCGCGCGGTCGCGCCCAGGCCCTGCGCCGCCAAGTCCGCCTCAGCCACCACCGACGAATACGATTCGTCGACCAGTTCGGCCGGCAAGCCGAAACGGCCTTCCAGCTGACGAGCGAACTTGCGACAGCGGTCGTTCATCGGGTGGTCCTGTGCATCGGGCGCGGGCAGCCCCACCACCACGCAATGCGGCTGCCACTCGGCGATGATCTCGCCGATTCGCGCAAAACGGCGCTCGTTGTCGCGTGCTGTGATGGTCTCGAGCGGATGCGCGGTACGCAACGCTGATTCGCCGACCGCTACGCCGATGCGGCGCTCGCCAAAGTCGAAAGCCAGCACCGTGCCAGCCATCAGGCGTGGCCCGCCGACTCTGACAGGCTCCCCGGCTCGACGCCCAGCAGCGCCAGTGCGCGATCGACGCGTTCATTAATCGGCGCGTCAAACAGGATCTTCGGATCCGCCTGTACCGACAGCCAAGCGTTCTGGGCCATCTCGTCTTCAAGCTGGCCCGCCGTCCAGCCCGCGTAACCCAGACTGACGATCATCTCGACTGGCCCCTGGCCGGCGGCGCAGGCCTCCAAGATGTCGCGCGAGGTTGTCAGCGAGACGCCTTCCTTGACCGTCAGGGTCGACTGCCACGCGCCCGTCGGACGGTGCAGGACGAATCCGCGGTCCGTTTGAACCGGGCCACCGAACAGGACCGGACGCTCAGCCAGAGTGGTCTGGTCGAGGTCGATGTTGATTTGGCGAAACAGAGCACCCATCGTCATGTCGGTGGGGCGGTTGACGACGATCCCCAAAGCACCGTCGGTGTTGTGCTCGCACACGTAGGTCAGGGTCCCGGCAAAGTGCGGGTCTTCCATGCCCGGCATGGCAATCAGAAAGTGATGGGTTAGATCCAGCGAGGCCATGTCGGGATTGTAGCGGTGGGGTACGCGCCTGTCGCGGCGCACAAAAAAGGCCGGCAGTGCCGGCCTTTCTCGCGAGCAGATACTTGACTCAAGCGGCTTCCACGTCGACTGCCGACGACACGTCGGGCTGGTCGAGCAAGGTCACCAGCGCCATCGGGGCGTTGTCGCCCTGACGGAAGCCAAACTTCAGGATGCTCAGGTAACCGCCCGGACGACTGGCGTAGCGCGGACCCAACACATCGAACAGCTTGACCACCATCTCGCGGTCACGCAGGCGGTTGAACGCCAGGCGACGGTTGGCGAGCGTCGGGTTCTTGGCCAGCGTGATCATCGGTTCAGCCACGCGGCGCAGTTCTTTCGCCTTCGGCAGCGTGGTCTTGATGGTCTCGTAACGCAGCAGCGCATTGGTCAGATTGCGCAGCATAGCCAGACGATGGCTGCTGGTACGGTTCAGTTTTCTCAGTCCATGACGGTGACGCATGGTGGTCTCCTCAGCTACGCTCGAGACCGGCCGGCGGCCAGTTCTCCAGCTTCATTCCCAGTGTCAGACCTCGCGAGGCCAACACTTCCTTGATTTCGGTGAGCGACTTGCGGCCCAGGTTGGGAGTCTTCAGCAACTCCGCCTCGGTACGCTGGATCAGATCACCGATGTAATAGATGTTCTCGGCCTTCAGGCAATTCGCCGAACGGACAGTCAGCTCCAGATCGTCGACCGGACGCAACAGCACGGGGTCGACTTGCGGTGCGCGCGTCGGCTCGCCCGGCGATTCGGTGCTCTGGAAATTCGAGAACGTCGAGAGCTGATCCATCAGCACCGTCGCCGCCTGACGCAACGCGTCTTCCGGCTCGATGACGCCGTTGGTCTCGATGTCGATAACCAGCTTGTCGAGGTCGGTGCGTTGTTCCACACGCGCCGCCTGAACGTCGTAACTCACACGACGAATAGGCGAGAACGAGGCGTCCAACACGAGCGTGCCGATCTGCCGCGCCTGCAAGCTGTCGTTGCGCAGATTGCCAGGCACGTAGCCGCGGCCCCGCTCGACCTTGATTTCCATGTTGAGCGAGCCACCCGGGTTGACGTGAGCGATCACGTGATCCGGATTAATCACCTCGATGTCGTGCGCCAGGCCGATATCACCCGCGGTGACCACGCCTTCGCCGTCCTTCTTGAGCTCGACCAAGACTTCGTTGCGGCTGTTCAGCTTGAACACCACGCCCTTGAGGTTGAGCATCAAGTCGACCACGTCTTCCTGAACACCGTCGATGGTCGAGTATTCATGAACGACGCCATTAATGCGGACCTCGGTCGGCGCATAACCGGCCATCGACGACAGCAAGATGCGGCGCAACGCATTGCCCAGAGTGTGGCCATAGCCCCGTTCGAACGGTTCCATGACGATCCGGGCGTGCGTCGGCGACAGCGTCTCGACGTCGATGATTCGCGGCTTCAGAAATCCTTCACTCTGCATGAATGCTTACCCTCAGGTGTCGCCGAGCATTCGCAGCCCGGCGGGATTCAGTTCTTGACGATTACTTCGAGTACAGTTCGACGACCAGGTTTTCCTTGATCGTTGCGGGCAAGTCGATGCGCTGCGGAGCGCTCTTGTAGGTGCCCTTGAGCGCCTTGGCGTCGACTTCGACCCACTCCGGGAAGCCGCGCTGCTCAGCCGAAGCCACCGACGCCTTCAGGCGAAGTTGTTCTTTCGCCGTCGGAGCGACTTCCAGAATGTCACCCGCCTTCAACTGATAGGCCGGGATGTTCACGCGGCGACCGTTGACCAGAATGGCGTTGTGGCGGACCACTTGACGCGCTTCGTTGCGCGAGGCGCCAAAGCCCATGCGGAAAGCCACGGTATCCAGGCGGCTTTCGAGCATCTGCAGGAGGCTCTCACCGGTGATGCCCTTGCGGCGATCGGCTTCCTTGTAGGTCTTGCGGAACTGACGCTCGAGCACGCCGTAGATGCGGCGGATCTTTTGCTTTTCACGCAGCTGTGCACCGTAGTCCGACAGCTTGACCTGCTTCTGGCCATGCTGGCCGGGGGCGTAGGCGCGGCGTTCGATCGCACACTTGTCCGAGAAGCACTTGTCACCCTTGAGGAACAGCTTCTCGCCTTCGCGGCGGCACTGACGGCACTTGGCGTCGAGGTTTCTTGCCATGTCTTGCTCCAGTCCTTAAATGCGACGCTTCTTCGGCGGACGGCACCCGTTGTGCGGGATCGGCGTCACATCCGAGATGCTCATGATCTTGAAACCCACGTTGTTCAGCGCGCGCACCGCCGACTCCCGACCCGGGCCAGGGCCCTTGATGCGGACTTCGAGGTTCTTGACGCCGTACTCCTGGGCAGCGCGGCCGGCGTTCTCGGCAGCGATCTGCGCCGCGAACGGGGTGGATTTGCGCGAGCCCTTGAAACCGCCGCCGCCCGAGGTCGCCCACGACAGAGCGTTGCCCTGACGATCGGTGATCGTGACGATGGTGTTGTTGAACGACGCGTGAATATGCGCGATGCCTTCCGATACGCTCTTGCGGACCTTCTTGCGGACTCGGTTATTCGCTTTGGTAGCCATGGATCAGTCCTTGATTACTTGGTGGCGCGGATGGCCTTGCGCGGACCCTTCCGGGTACGAGCGTTGGTACGGGTACGCTGGCCACGAACCGGCAGACCCTTACGGTGACGGACGCCGCGGTAGCAGCCCAGGTCCATCAAGCGCTTGATGCTCATCGACACTTCACGGCGCAGGTCGCCCTCGACCGTGAACTTGCCAACCTCATCCCGCAGACGTTCCATCTCTGCGTCGGTGAGATCCTTGATCTTCTTCGAATGAGCAACGCCAGCGGTCTCGCAGATCATGCGAGCGCGGGTGCGGCCGATACCGAAGATGGCGGTCAGGCCGATCTCGGTGTGTTGGTGGTTGGGGATGTTGACCCCTGCAATCCGTGCCATTTCTTGCTACCTCGTGTCAGTGATCGCCGCGGCTCAGCCTTGGCGTTGCTTGTGACGCGCGTCTGCGCAGATCACGCGGACGATCCCGTTGCGGCGGATGATCTTGCACTTGCGGCAGATCTTCTTGACCGATGCCTGAACTCTCATGGTTCACCCTTTCCTTTAACTCATTTGGCGCGGAAAACAATCCGCGCCCGCGACAGGTCGTAAGGCGTTAACTCGACCGTCACCTTGTCACCTGGAAGGATCCGGATGTAGTGCATCCGCATCTTTCCCGAAATATGTCCGAGCACAACATGCCCGTTCTCCAACTTCACCTTAAACGTCGCGTTGGGAAGGTTCTCGAGCACTTCCCCCTGCATCTGAATCGCGTCTTCCTTGGACATTGATTAGCGGCCCGCCAGGGGCGACATACCCTTGAAATTCGCTTTCTTCAACAAGCCCTCGTACTGTTGCGACATCATGTGCGCCTGCACCTGCGTCATGAAATCCATCGAAACCACTACGATGATCAGCAAGGACGTCCCGCCGAAATAGAACGGCGTCCCCAAAGCGACCACCAAGAATTCTGGCAACAGGCAAACCAAGGTGATGTACACAGCACCGGCCATCGTCAAACGCATGGTGACTTTGTCGATGTACTTCGCGGTCTGATCACCCGGACGAATGCCCGGAATAAATGCCCCACTGCGCTTCAAGTTGTCCGCGGTCTCCTTCGGGTTGAAGACCAGAGCGGTGTAAAAGAAGCAGAAGAAAACAATGGCCGACGCGTACAAGGCGACATAGACCGGTTGTCCGGGCGCCAACGCACCCGCAACGTCGCGCAGCCAAACCATGCTTTCAGACTGACCGAACCAGCCCGACAGCGTCGCCGGGAACAGGATGATGCTGGAGGCAAAGATCGGCGGGATCACGCCGGCCATATTCAGCTTGAGCGGAAGGTGGGAACTCTGACCGCCATACACCTTATTGCCGACTTGGCGCTTGGCGTAATTCACCAAGATCTTGCGCTGGCCGCGCTCGACAAACACCACGAAATAGGTGACTGCAATCACGGCAGCGAACAGGGCGATGATCATCGGAATCGAGAACGAACCCGTCCGACCCAGTTCCAGCGTGCTCCCGACCGCTTGTGGCAAGCCCGCGACAATGCCGGCAAAGATAATCATCGAAATGCCATTGCCGACACCACGCTCGGTGATTTGCTCACCCAGCCACATCAAAAACATCGTGCCGGCGGTCAGCGTGAGGATGGTGGTGATACGGAATACCAATCCCGGATCGAGCACCAGGCCAGGCTGAGATTCGAGCGCGATAGAAATGCCCAAGGCCTGCACCACTGCCAGTAGCACAGTGCCGTAACGCGTGTAACGGGTGATCTTGCGACGGCCGGCTTCGCCCTCTTTCTTCAGGGCTTCCAGTTCAGGCGACATCACCGATGCCAGCTGCATGATGATCGACGCCGAGATATACGGCATGATCCCCAGCGCGAAGATGGTGAATCGCGACAAGGCGCCGCCGGAGAACATGTTGAACATGCCCAAAATGCCGCCTTGCTGACTCTTGAATAGCTGCTCAAGGACCGTCGGGTCGATGCCCGGCACCGGAATGTGGGCGCCGATGCGATAGACGACGAGCGCACCCACCAGAAAGAGCAGGCGACGCTTGAGGTCGCCCAACTTTCCGATTGATCCGAGTGCGTTCGCTGCGGTCGCCACAGTGCTATTCCTCAGGCCTCAGGCGACGCGTCGACGACGCTACCGCCAGCCGCTTCGATGGCTGCGCGAGCGCCTTTGGTCACGCGCACGCCAGAAAGCTTGACGGCACGGTCGATGCTGCCCGACAGGATGACCTTGGCCCCGGTGCACAGCTGGCTAATCAGCCCAGCACGCTTGAGGGTCAGCACGTCGATATCAGCGATGTCGATGTAGCGCAGGTCGCCCAAACGCACTTCAGCAGTCAGCCCTTCGGCCAGCGACTTGAAGCCACGCTTCGGCAGCCGACGCTGCAGCGGCATCTGACCGCCTTCGAAACCGACCTTGTGGAAGCCGCCGGCACGGGACTTTTGGCCCTTGTGACCGCGACCGGCGGTCTTGCCCAAGCCCGAACCGATGCCGCGACCGACGCGACGACGCTCTTTCTTCGAACCCTCTGCGGGCTTGATGGTGTTCAGTTCCATGTCAGGCCTCGGTCTTCAACAGAAAATAAGCGGCGTTGACCATCCCGCGGTTGGCTGGTGTGTCCAGCACTTCCACGGTCTGGTTAAGTCGACGCAAACCTAAACCGGCCACGCACGCGCGGTGGTTTTGTTTGGTGCCGATGGGGCTCTTCACCAGGGTGACCTTGAAGGTCGCCGGCTTGGCCGCGGCAGCGGATTTCTTGGTGGCCATGGATTACCCCAGGATCTCGTCAACCGACTTGCCACGCTTGGCAGCAATCTCGGACGGCGTGTAAACGTTGCGCAGGCCGTTGATGGTTGCGCGAACGACGTTGTACGGGTTGGTTGAGCCGAAACACTTGGCCAACACATTGCGAACACCCATCACTTCGAACACGGCGCGCATCGGGCCACCGGCGATGATGCCGGTACCTTCGGACGCAGGCTGAATCAGCACCGTCGAGGCGCCATGCCGGCCGATCACAGCGTGATGGAAGGTGCCATCCTTGAGCGGGACCTTGCCGAGCGTGCGACGGGCCTCGTCGAGCGACTTTTGCATCGCCGAAGGCACTTCACGCGCCTTGCCTTTGCCCATGCCGACCCCACCCTCGCCATCACCGACCACGGTCAGTGCGGCGAAGCCAAGAATCCGGCCACCCTTAACGACCTTGGTGACGCGATTGACCGCGATCGTCTTCTCGCGAAGGCCGTCGCCCTTGTCTTCCGTTTGTTGCTGGTTTCTGGTTGCCATCGCAGCCCCGATCAGAACTTGAGTCCGCCTTCACGCGCTGCTTCCGCAAGCGCCTTCACGCGACCATGAAATTTGAAACCGCTGCGATCGAACGCGACTTCTTCGATACCCAGCGCCTTGGCCTTTTCGGCGATCTTCTTGCCGATCTGCTCGGCCGCACCGATGGTGCCGCCGTTGCCGATGGTGGCTCGCAAGTCCTTGTCCAGCGTCGAAGCGCTGGCCAATACACGCGCACCGTCCGCGTCGATGATCTGCGCGTAGATGTGTTGGTTCGAGCGGAGCACCGACAGGCGAACCGCACGCAAGCCGCGGATGCGCAGACGGGTGCTGCGGGCCCGGCGGAGACGTGTTTGCTTCTTGTCCATGTTGTCGGCCCCTTACTTCTTCTTGGTCTCTTTGATGACCACGACCTCGTCGGAGTACCGAACGCCCTTGCCCTTGTAAGGCTCCGGCGGGCGATACCCACGAATGTCTGCAGCCACCTGCCCCAAAACCTGCTTATCGATGCCCTTAAGCACGATTTCGGTCTGGGTCGGCGTTTCTACCTTGATGCCAGCCGGCATCTTGTGTTCAACCGGGTGCGAGAACCCGAGCGACAGGTTGACCTTGTCGCCTTGGGCTTGAGCGCGGTAACCCACGCCGACCAGGTTGAGCTTGCGCTCAAAACCCTTGCTCACACCGACAACCATGTTCGCCAGCAGGGCGCGCAATGTGCCGCTCATAGCGTTGGCGCGGATGCTGTCCTCGACGACCTTAACCTGCAGCTGGCCGTTGGCCTGCTCGACAGCAACGTAGTGCGGATGCGTCTGCACCAGCTGACCGAGCGGGCCCTTGATGGCGATCGAACCGCTGCCGATCTGACACTCGACGCCCGACGGCAGAGCTACTGGGGATTTACCGATACGTGACATGGCTCCCCCTTAAGCGACCAGGCAAAGGACTTCGCCGCCGACGCCAAGGCTGCGCGCCTTGCGGTCGGTGACAACACCCTTCGGCGTCGAAACAATGGCAATACCCAAGCCGTTCATCACTCGCGGGATGTCACGGCTCTGGCGGTAGATACGCAGACCCGGGCGGCTGACACGCTCGATGCGGTCAATCACTGGGCGGCCGACGTAGTACTTGAGGCCAACGTGGAGGGTTGCCTTGCCGGCGTCGCTACGCACCGAGAAGTCCTCGATGTAACCCTCGTCCTTCAACACCTGGGCGATGGCCACTTTGAGCTTCGAAGACGGCATTTCCACTGCGGCTTTTTCTGCCGACTGACCATTGCGGATGCGGGTCAGCATATCGGCGATCGGATCACTCATGCTCATGGTTGCGCCCTCTTACCAGCTGGCCTTGACAAGTCCCGGAACACCGCCTTGCATGGCGATTTCACGGAGCTTGCTGCGGCCGAGGCCGAACTTGCGATACACGCCACGCGGACGACCGGTGATTTGGCAGCGGTTGCGTTGACGCACCGGGCTGCTGTTGCGCGGCAGGCGCTGCAGCTTGAGCCGTGCGGCGAAACGCTCGTCCTCGGACTTCGACTGGTCGTTGATGATTGCCTCAAGCGCGGCACGCTTGGGGGCGAACTGCTCCGCGGTCTTACGACGCTTGTTCTCGCGGTTGATCAGTGACAACTTTGCCATTGTTGTGCCTCAGTTCTTGAACGGGAAGCGGAACGCTGCCAGCAGGGCGCGCGCCTCTTCGTCGGTCTTGGCGGTGGTGGTGATGGTGATGTTCATCCCGCGCAGGGCATCAACCTTGTCGTACTCGATCTCGGGGAAGATGATCTGTTCTTTGACGCCCATGTTGTAGTTACCACGGCCGTCAAACCCCTTGCCCGACACGCCGCGGAAGTCACGCACGCGCGGCAGCGCAATGGTGATCAGGCGGTCGAGAAACTCGTACATGTGCGACTTGCGCAGCGTGACCTTGCAGCCGACCGGATAGCCTTCGCGGATCTTGAAACCGGCGATCGACTTGCGGGCCAGCGTCACCACCGGCTTCTGGCCAGCGATTTTTTGCATGTCGCCAACCGCATGTTCCATGACCTTCTTGTCGGCGACAGCCTCGCCGACGCCCATGTTCAGGGTGATTTTCTGGATACGCGGGACTTCCATCACCGACTTGTAGCCAAATTGGCTCATCAGCGATTTGACGACTTCGCCGCGATAAAACTCTTCGAAACGTGCCATGTCGTTTGCCCCTTAGCCGGTGATGGTCTCGCCGGTCGACTTGTAAAAGCGGACCCGGCTGCCGTCCTCGAGGACGCGAATGCCCACGCGATCAGCCTTGCTGGTCGCGGGATTGAAAATAGCGATGTTGGACACCTGGATCGGCATTTCCTTGGCGACGATGCCGCCCGATTCACCCTTCATGGGGTTCGGCTTGACATGCTTCTTCACCAGGTTGATGCCCTGCACCAGCACACGCTGCTCATCGATGACTTGGACCACCGCACCACGGCGACCTTTGTCGCGCCCGGTGTTGACGATCACTTCATCTCCACGACGAATCTTTCTCATGGCGACGCCTCAGATGACTTCCGGAGCCAGCGACACGATCTTCATGAAGCGCTCGGTGCGCAGTTCGCGCGTGACCGGGCCGAAGATGCGGGTGCCGATCGGCTCCAGCTTGTTGTTAAGCAAAACAGCCGCATTGCCGTCGAACTTGATCAGCGAGCCGTCCGGACGACGCACGCCCTTGGCGGTGCGCACAACCACAGCGTTGTACACGTCGCCCTTCTTGACGCGACCACGCGGGGCGGCTTCTTTGATGCTGACCTTGATGATGTCGCCCACCGAGGCGTAGCGACGCTTAGAGCCGCCGAGCACCTTGATGCACATCACCGAGCGAGCGCCGGTGTTGTCGGCTACGTCGAGCCGGGATTGCATTTGAATCACGATGTCATCTCCAACTTAGCGCTCAGAGAACGCCAGTCTTGGACCCCGTCGGGGCATAAACCCTGACAGCCGTCAGGGCACGAAAAACCAAGCCAGAGAGCTTAGCGCAGAATTAACTTGCTGCGCAAGCCCCCGGGGGTACAGCAATACTAAAACGATCGATCAGCTGATCGCGCGCTCAACGATACGGGTGACGCGCCACGACTTGTTGCGCGAGATCGGACGGCACTCTTCGATCTGCACCAGGTCACCCGCGTTGCACTCGTTGGTCTCGTCATGAGCAGCGTACTTCTTCGACTTGGTCACCACCTTGCCGTAGATCGGGTGCTTCACCCGACGCTCGACCAGAACGGTGACGGTCTTGTTCATCTTGTCGCTGACGACGCGGCCGGTTTCTGACCGGCGCAGTGCAGTTTGTTCGCTCATGCCGAAGCCTTTTCACGCAGGAGGGTACGGACGCGCGCGATGTCGCGGCGCACCTGTTTGAGCTGGTTGGTGTTGGTCAGCTGTTGAGTGGCGTGCTGGATGCGCGTTGAAAACTGCGCCTTCAGCAGGTCCATCAGCTCAGCATTCAACTCTTCCACCGATTTATTACGCAGTTCGCTGGCCTTCATGACTTAGCTCCCGATGTGACGGAGAACGAAGGTGGTGGCGAGCGGAAGCTTGGCAGCAGCCAGGCGGAAAGCCTCGCGCGCCAGCGCTTCGGGAACGCCGTCCATCTCGTACAACACTTTGCCCGGCTGGATCTCGGCAACCCAGTACTCTGGGTTGCCCTTACCGCCACCCATCCGAACTTCGGCCGGCTTCTTCGAAATCGGCTTGTCCGGGAAGATGCGGATCCAGATGCGACCACCGCGCTTGATGTGGCGGGTCATCGCACGACGAGCCGCCTCAATCTGGCGTGCAGTGATGCGGCCACGGACAGTCGCCTTGAGACCGAAGTCGCCAAAGCTGACCTTGTTGCCGCGGGTTGCGATGCCGGTATTGCGGCCCTTCTGGACCTTCCGGTATTTGGTTCTAGACGGCTGCAGCATGCTTCGGGCCCGCCTTTCTCACTCGTTTTTCAGCTTCCGGGGCAGCTGCCGGGGCTTCGCCCTGGGCCAGCACTTCACCCTTGTAGATCCACACTTTGATGCCGATGATCCCGTAGGTCGTCGAGGCTTCGGAGGTGGCGTAATCGATGTTGGCGCGCAGGGTGTGCAGGGGCACACGGCCTTCGCGGTACCACTCGGTGCGAGCGATTTCAGCACCGTTTAGACGGCCGGCGCTCATGATCTTGATGCCCTGGGCACCGAGACGCATCGCGTTCTGAATGGCGCGACGCATAGCGCGGCGAAACATGATCCGCTTCTCCAGCTGCTGGGCGATGTTATCGGCCACCAGTTGAGCGTCGGTCTCCGGCTTGCGCACCTCTTCGATGTTGACGTGCACCGGCACGCCCATCATCTTTTGCAGGGACGCCTTCAGCGCTTCGATGTCCTCACCCTTCTTGCCGATGACAACACCTGGACGACCGCTGTGGATGGTGATGCGGGCATTCTTGGCCGGACGCTCGATAACAACCCGGCTAACCGCTGCGCCACGCAGTTTCTTCTTCAAAAAGCCACGGACCTTGACGTCTTCGTTGAGCAGCGTCGGGAAGTTCTTGCTGTTGGCGTACCAACGGCTGTCCCAATCGCGCGTCACACTCAGGCGGAAGCCGCGGGGGCTGATTTTCTGTCCCATGTCCGCTCCTTAATTTCCGACAGTCAACGTGATGTGGCACGTCGGCTTCATGATCCGGTCGCCACGGCCCTTGGCGCGCGCGGTGAAGCGACGCATAAAGGTTCCGCGGTCGATGTAGATGCTGGTCACCTTGAGGGTGTCGATGTCGGCACCGTCGTTGTGCTCGGCGTTGGCAATGGCCGACTCCAGCACCTTCTTGATGATTTCGGCGCCACGCTTAGGGCTGAACGTCAAAATGTTCAGCGCCCGATCGACCGGCAGGCCGCGGATCTGGTCGGCAACCAGACGGCCTTTTTGGGCCGACAAGCGCACGCCGCGCAGGATGGCTTTGGTTTGCATAGTCGTCATCCCCTTACTTCTTCGCCTTCTTGTCCGCCGAGTGACCCTTAAACGTACGGGTCAGGGCGAACTCGCCGAGCTTGTGGCCGACCATGTTCTCGTTGACGAACACGGGCACATGCTGGCGGCCGTTGTGGACGGCGATGGTGAGACCGACGAAATCCGGCAACACCGTGGAACGGCGTGACCAGGTCTTGATCGGACGCTTGTCGGCCGTCGCGCGGGCGGTTTCCGCCTTCTTGACCAAATGGTGGTCGCAGAACGGGCCTTTCTTGATTGAACGTGCCATGGCTTATCCCTTGGTAGCGTGACGGCGACGAACAATCATGCTGCTCGTACGCTTGTTGCGACGGGTGCGGTAGCCCTTGGTCGGCTGACCCCACGGGGTCACCGGATGCGGGTTGCCCTGACCGGCCTTGCCTTCACCACCACCGTGCGGGTGATCGACCGCGTTCATGGCCGCGCCACGAACCGTCGGACGGATACCGCGCCAGCGTTGGGCACCAGCCTTGCCGATGGAACGCAGGCTGTGCTCTTCGTTGCCGACTTCGCCGATAGTGGCGCGGCAATCGACGTGAACCTTACGGATCTCACCGGAGCGCAGCCGCAGTTGGGCGTAGACGCCTTCGCGTGCCAACAGCTGAACCGAAGTGCCGGCAGCGCGAGCCAGTTGGGCGCCCTTGCCCGGCAACATCTCGATGCAATGGATCGTCGAGCCAACCGGGATGTTGCGCAACGGGAGGGTGTTACCCGGCTTGATCGGCGCTTCGGAGCCGTTCATGATCGGCGAGCCCTGCGACACGCCACGCGGCGCGAGGATGTAACGACGCTCGCCATCCGCGTACAGCAACAAGGCCAAATGGGCGCTGCGGTTCGGGTCGTATTCCAGACGCTCGACGCGGGCCGGGATGCCGTCCTTATCGTTGCGCTTGAAATCGACGATCCGATAGTGCTTCTTGTGACCGCCGCCCATGTGGCGCGTGGTGATGTGGCCGTTGTTGTTGCGACCCGCGGTGCGGTTTTTACGCTCCAGCAGACTAGCCAGCGGCTTGCCCTTGTGCAGCTCCGGATTGACCACCTTGACGACCGCACGGCGGCCGGCCGAAGTGGGTTTGACTTTGATCAGTGCCATGGCTTAAGCCCCCAGCGTGAAGTCAAGGTCTTGGCCGGCTTTGATGCCGACGTAGGCCTTGCGGACATCGCTGCGACGGCCGGTGAAACGACCGAACCGCTTTTGCTTGCCCTTGACGTTGACCACCTGCACCGACTCGACGTCCACCTTGAACAAAGCCTCGACTGCGGCTTTGATCTCCGGCTTGGTCGCGTCGGAGGCGACGCGGAACACCACCTGGTTGTTGCGCTCGGCAACAAAGGTGCTCTTTTCCGAGATGTGCGGTGCCAGCAGCACCTGATAAATACGTTCCTGACTGATGGTGCTCATGCCCACATCTCCTCGATCTTGGCCACCGCAGCCTTGGTCATCAGGACTTTGCGTGAACCCACCAAACTGACCGGGTCGGCGTGACTCACCGGCACCACGTAGACGTGCGGCAGATTGCGGCACGACAGGTACAGGTTTTCGCTGACCTCGTCGGTGATGATCAGCACTTCCTTAAGGCCCAGCGCGGTCAGGCGATCGGCTAGCAGCTTGGTCTTCGGCGCTTCGACATCGAAACTTTCGACCACCGTCAGACGCTCTTCGCGGGCCAGTTGCGACAGGATGGTCGCCATGCCAGCGCGGTACATCTTGCGATTAACCTTCTGGGTGAAGTTTTCGTCCGGCAGGTTCGGGAAGGTCTTGCCGCCACCACGCCACAGCGGGCTAGAAGCCATACCTGCGCGCGCACGGCCGGTGCCCTTCTGCTTCCAGGGCTTGCGGGTCGACTTGGCGATCTCGCTACGACCCTTCTGGGCACGAGTGCCTTGACGCGCATTGGCGAGGAAGGCGGTGACGAGCTGATGCACCAGCGACTCGTTGTAGTCGCGTGCGAACAACTCGTCGGAGGCGGTCAGACCGCCTTTGACCGGCTTACCGCTCTCGTTGATGAGTGCCAACTCCATCATGCACCTCCCTTAATAGCGGGGCGCACAACAACGTCGGAACCCTTGGATCCCGGCACCGCGCCCTTGACCAGCAGCAGCTGGCGCTCGGCGTCGACGCGGACCACTTCGAGGTTAAGCGTGGTGCGCTTGACCGCACCGTAATGGCCGGCCATGCGCTTGCCGGGAAACACACGACCTGGATCCTGCGCCATACCGATAGAGCCCGGCGCGTTATGGGAGATCGAGTTGCCGTGGCTGGCGCGGTTCGAGCTGAAATTGTGGCGCTTAATGGAGCCGCTGAAACCTTTACCCTGGCTGGTGCCAGTGACGTCTACCTTTTGGCCGACAGCGAAGATTTCGACGCTCAACGCCTTGCCCGGCGCGAAATCGCCAAGCGACGCGGCGTCGATGTGGAATTCATGCATGCCACGACCCGCCTCGACGCCAGCTTTGGCGTACTGACCGGCCACCGACTTGGTGACGCGGCTGGCACGACGCTCGCCGAACGAGAGCTGTACGGCGCTGTAGCCGTTGGCATCCGGAGTCCGGGTGCTGATCACCCGGTTGTTGGAAAGATCCAGCACGGTGACCGGGATCGACGCACCATCGTCGCCGAATACCCGGGTCATGCCGACTTTCCGGCCTACAAGACCTAGACTCATGATTTATAACCCTTATTGGGTGCCAGTTGCGATTGACCGGCGTGTATTAAAAGTCCTACTACTGCTTTACTGAAGCTTGATTTCGACGTCGACACCTGCCGGCAGATCGAGCTTCATCAACAAATCGACCGTTTTGTCGGTCGGGTTGACGATGTCCATCAGACGCTGGTGGGTGCGAATCTCGAACTGATCACGCGATGTCTTGTTGACGTGCGGCGAACGCAACACGTCAAACCGCTCGATGCGGGTCGGCAAAGGCACCGGACCCTTGACCACAGCGCCCGAGCGCTTGGCGGTCTCGACGATCTCAAGGGCCGACTGGTCGATTAGACGGTAGTCGAAAGCCTTGAGGCGAATACGAATCTTTTGACCTTGCATGAGCAGAAATCCTTAAAGAGCGAAAAACGAAAAGCCCGCGATTATAGCGGGCTTTCCAGACTGTGCAAGCAATTACTCGATGATCTTGGCGACGACGCCGGCGCCGACGGTGCGACCGCCTTCGCGGATGGCGAAGCGCAAGCCTTCTTCCATCGCGATCGGCGCAATCAGCGCAGCCTTGATCGACACGTTGTCACCCGGCATCACCATCTCAGTGCCTTCCGGCAGCTCGATCGCACCCGTCACGTCCGTCGTACGGAAATAAAACTGCGGACGGTAACCGTTGAAGAACGGCGTGTGACGACCGCCCTCATCCTTGCTCAGCACGTAAATCTCTGCGCTGAACTTGGTGTGCGGCGTAATGCTGCCCGGCTTCGCCAGAACCTGACCACGCTCAACGTCTTCACGCTTGGTACCGCGCAGCAGCACGCCAACGTTGTCGCCAGCCTGACCCTGGTCCAGCAGCTTGCGGAACATCTCAACGCCAGTGCAGGTGGTCTTCACCGTCGGCTTGATGCCCACGATCTCAATTTCTTCGCCAACCTTCACAATGCCGCGCTCAACACGACCCGTCACCACCGTGCCACGACCCGAAATCGAGAACACGTCTTCGATCGGCAGCAGGAACGGCTTGTCAATCGCACGCTCCGGCGTCGGAATGTAGCTGTCCAGCGCATCAGCCAGACGGAAGATCGCAGCTTCGCCAATCTCCGATGCGTCACCTTCCAGCGCCTTCAGCGCCGAACCAATGATGATCGGAATGTCGTCGCCCGGGAAATCGTACTTCGAGAGCAGCTCGCGGACTTCCATCTCCACCAGCTCCAGCAGCTCAGCGTCGTCCACCATGTCCGCCTTGTTCATGAAGACGATGATGTACGGAACACCCACCTGACGCGCCAGCAAAATGTGCTCGCGGGTCTGCGGCATCGGACCGTCAGCCGCCGACACCACCAGAATCGCGCCGTCCATCTGCGCCGCACCCGTAATCATGTTCTTCACATAGTCAGCGTGACCCGGACAGTCCACGTGCGCGTAGTGACGCGACTCCGTCTCGTACTCCACGTGCGCCGTGTTAATCGTGATCCCACGCGCCTTCTCTTCCGGCGCCGAATCAATATCCGCGTAACCCTTAGCCATGCCACCAAACTTCTTCGACAGAATCGTCGTGATCGCCGCCGTCAAAGTCGTCTTGCCATGGTCAACGTGACCAATCGTACCCACGTTCACGTGCGGCTTAGTCCGCTCAAACTTTTCCTTTGCCATGATGCCTGCTCCTGGATGCTGGTTTGATTACTTCTTGTTGATGATGGCGTCGGCAACGTTGCGCGGCGCTTCCGAGTAGTGCTTGAATTCCATCGAGTAGGTTGCCCGGCCCTGAGTCAGCGAACGCAGGGTGGTCGAGTAGCCGAACATTTCCGACAGCGGGACCTCGCAACGGATTGCCTTGCCGCCACCCGTCATGTCGTCCATGCCCTGGATGACGCCGCGGCGTGACGAGAGGTCACCCATGACGTCGCCCATCTTTTCTTCCGGCGTCTCGACCTCGACCGCCATGATCGGCTCGAGCAGGACCGGCTGAGCCTTGCGGCAGCCATCCTTGAACGCCATCGAGGCCGCCATGCGGAAGGCATTTTCGTTCGAGTCGACGTCGTGGTACGAGCCGTCGAACAGCGTCGCCTTGATGTCGACCACCGGGAAGCCGGCGAGCACGCCGCTGCCCAAGGAATCGATCAGACCCTTTTCCACAGCCGGGATGTATTCGCGGGGGACAGTACCGCCCTTGATCGCATCAACGAACTCGAAACCCTTACCCGCTTCAGCCGGTTCGAGCTTGAGCCACACGTGGCCGTACTGGCCACGACCGCCCGACTGCTTGACGAACTTGCCTTCGATCTCGACTTTGCCGCGAATGGCTTCGCGGTACGCCACTTGCGGGGCACCCACGTTGGCTTCAACGTTGAACTCGCGCTTCATGCGGTCGACGATGATTTCGAGGTGCAGCTCACCCATGCCCGAGATGATGGTCTGACCGGATTCTTCGTCGGTGCGGACGCGGAACGACGGGTCTTCTTGAGCCAGACGGCCCAGTGCCAGACCCATTTTTTCCTGGTCAGCCTTGGTCTTCGGCTCCACGGCAACGTGGATCACCGGCTCCGGGAATTCCATGCGCTCGAGCGTGATCACCGAATCCGGATCGCACAGCGTTTCGCCGGTGGTGACTTGCGACAGACCGATGGCGGCGGCGATGTCACCGGCACGCACTTCGTCAATCTCTTCGCGGTTGTTGGCGTGCATCTGCACCAAGCGGCCGATGCGCTCCTTCTTGCCCTTGATCGGGTTGTAGACCGAGTCGCCCGACTTCACCACGCCCGAGTAGACGCGGATGAAGGTCAGTTGGCCGACGTACTTGTCGGTCATCAGCTTGAACGCCAGCGCCGAAAACTTCTCGCTGTCGTCAGCCTTACGCGAATCCGACTGCTCCTTCTCGTCCGTGCCACCCACGGGCGGGATGTCGACCGGCGACGGCAGGTACTCGATAACGGCGTCAAGCATCGCTTGCACGCCCTTGTTCTTGAATGCCGAACCACACAGCATCGGCACGATCTCGCCCTTGATGGTGCGGTCGCGCAAAGCCTGCTTGAGTTCGACTTCCGACAGGTCGCCTTCGCCGAGATACTTCTCCATCATCTCTTCGGAGGCTTCGGCGGCGGCTTCGAGCATCTTTTCGCGCCACTCTTGGGCCTTGGCCTGGAGTTCGGAGGGGATGTCGCCATACTCGAACTTGGTGCCTTGGGTGGAGTCGTCCCACAAGACAGCCTTCATCTTGACGAGGTCGACCACGCCGGTGAAACCTTCTTCAGCGCCGATCGGAATCTGGATCGGGATCGGGTTGGCCTTGAGGCGCGCGCGCATCTGGTCGTGCACCTTGAAGAAGTCAGCGCCTTGGCGGTCCATCTTGTTGACGAAAGCCAGGCGCGGCACGCCGTACTTGTTGGCCTGACGCCACACGGTTTCAGACTGCGGCTGAACACCACCGACAGCGCAATAGACCATGCAGGCGCCATCGAGCACACGCATCGAGCGCTCGACTTCGATGGTGAAGTCGACGTGGCCCGGGGTGTCGATGATGTTGACGCGATGCTGCTCGAACTGGTTACCCATGCCCTTCCAGAAACAGGTCGTGGCAGCCGAGGTGATGGTGATGCCGCGCTCTTGCTCTTGCTCCATCCAGTCCATGGTGGCCGCGCCATCGTGCACTTCACCGATCTTGTGGTTGACGCCGGTGTAGAACAGGATGCGTTCGGTGGTCGTGGTCTTGCCGGCGTCGATGTGCGCCGAGATACCGATGTTGCGGTAACGCTCGATGGGGGTAGTGCGGGCCACGGTCAGATCCTTGGAAACGGGTAACTGTTTTAGAAGCGGAAGTGCGAGAACGCCTTGTTGGCTTCGGCCATGCGGTGAACTTCTTCGCGCTTCTTGATCGCGCCGCCACGGTTTTCCGAGGCCTCGATCAGCTCGGCCGCCAAACGCGCGTCCATCGACTTCTCGCCGCGCTTGCGGGCGGAGTCGCGCAACCAACGCATGGCGAGAGCGGCACGACGCGACGGACGAACTTCGACCGGCACTTGGTAGTTGGCGCCACCGACGCGACGGCTCTTGACCTCGACCATCGGCTTGGCATTGCTGACCGCGAGGTTGAACACCTCGATGGCGTCCTTGCCAGTCTTGGTCGAGATGTTGTTGAGCGCGCCATAAGCGATCCGCTCGGCAACAGCCTTCTTGCCGTCCAACATCAGGACGTTGATGAATTTGGTCAGGTCGACGCTGCCGAACTTCGGGTCAGCGAGGATGATGCGCTTGGGAACTTCACGACGACGCGGCATAAATCACCTCTAAGATCAGGCCTTCGGGCGCTTGGCGCCGTACTTCGAACGGGATTGCTTGCGGTCCTTGACGCCTGCGGTGTCAAGCGAGCCACGAACGGTGTGGTAACGAACGCCCGGCAAGTCCTTAACGCGGCCGCCGCGGATCAGCACCACCGAGTGTTCCTGCAGGTTGTGGCCTTCACCGCCGATGTAGGAGATGACCTCGAAGCCGTTGGTCAGGCGCACCTTGCAGACCTTCCGCAGCGCCGAGTTCGGCTTCTTCGGTGTCGTGGTGTAGACGCGGGTGCACACGCCGCGCTTTTGCGGGCTGGCATTCAGCGCCGGGACCTTGCTCTTCGACTGGATCGGCTGACGACCCTTGCGCAGCAGTTGGCTGATGGTTGGCATATTCGTTATCCAAAAAAGCGGGACGGCACCGGCCGCCCCCGTGTGGGCCGCGCCAGATGCACGGGCCCCCAGTACACAAAAAGAGGCCGGAGTCTAATGACCGCCGGCCCCTACTGTCAAGCGGCGTCTGCACCCTCCGGCGGCGTCACCGCCTCGCCACCCTCGGTCACCAGGGCCTCAGCTTGTGCATCGGCCAACTCCTGATCGACTGCAGCAAACCCAGCGGCAAGGTCGACCTCGGGCTGGTTGCGGCGGTTGGTGTGGTATGCCAAACCAGTACCCGCCGGGATCAGGCGGCCCACAATGACGTTCTCCTTGAGACCGCGGAGTTCGTCGCGCTTGCCCATGATCGCGGCTTCGGTGAGAACGCGAGTGGTTTCCTGGAACGACGCTGCCGAGATAAACGAGTCGGTCGACAGCGACGCCTTGGTAATCCCCAGCAGCACGAACTCGAAGCTGGCCGGGTGCAGACCCGCGGCCATGACGCGTTCGTTCTCTTCGAGCAACTCGGCACGCTCGACCTGCTCACCCGGAATGAAGCGGGTATCGCCAGCGTCGACAATGTTCACGCGGCGCAGCATCTGCCGCACGATCACTTCGATGTGCTTGTCGTTGATCTTCACGCCCTGCAGACGGTAGACGTCCTGCACCTCGTCGGTGATGTAGCGCGCCAGTGCCTCGACGCCCTGCAGACGCAGGATGTCGTGCGGGTCCGGCGGACCGTCGACGATGGTCTCGCCCTTGTTGATGACCTGACCATCGTGAACCGTGACGTGCTTGTCCTTGCTGATCAGGTACTCGTGCGGCACGCCGTCCATATCGGTAATGACCAGGCGCTGCTTGCCTTTGGTGTCCTTGCCGAACGACGCCACCCCGGTGATTTCCGCCAGCATGCCGGCATCCTTCGGGCTGCGCGCTTCGAACAGCTCGGCCACCCGCGGCAGACCCCCGGTGATGTCGCGCGTCTTCGAGGTCTCTTGCGGGATCCGCGCCAGCACTTCACCCACACCGACTTCCTGACCATCCTTGACGGTAATGATGGAGCCGACTTGGAAAGCAATCGACACGGCGATGTCGGTGCCCGGGATGCGCAGCTCTTCGCCGCTGGCGTCCAGCAGCTTGACCTGCGGCCGCACGCCCTTGGAGGAGGTGCTGCCACGGCGCTTCGGGTCGATCACCACCAGCGTCGACAGGCCGGTGACTTCGTCAATCTGCTTGGCTACGGTCACGCCTTCTTCGACGTTCTCGAAGCGGACACGGCCCGGGTGCTCAGTAATGATCGGACGGGTGTGCGGGTCCCAGGTGGCCAGCGTCTGGCCAGCCTTGATGACCATTCCGTCTTGCACCAGCAGAGTGGCTCCGTACGGAATCTTGTGCTGTTCGCGCGAGCGACCCGCGTCGTCCTGAACCAGAACCTCACCACTGCGCGAGATGACGATCTGCTCGCCGCGGGCGTTGGTGACGTAGCGCATGGTCGCGGCAAAGCGCACCGTACCGTTGCTCTTGGTGTCGACCTGGCTGGCGGCAGCAGCTCGCGATGCGGCACCACCGATGTGGAAGGTGCGCATGGTCAGCTGGGTGCCCGGCTCACCGATCGACTGCGCGGCAATCACGCCCACCGCTTCGCCGACGTTGACCATCTGGCCACGACCCAGATCGCGGCCGTAGCACTTGGCGCACAAGCCGTGACGGGTGTCGCAGGTGAGCGGCGTGCGGACCTTGACCTCGTCGATGCTAGCGGCCTCGATACGATCGACCTTGTCTTCGTCGAGCAAGGTGCCAGCTTCGAACAGGGTCTCCTGCGATTCCGGATCGACCAGATCGACAGCGGTGACACGGCCGAGGATGCGCTCACGCAGGGCTTCGACCACCTCGCCGCCCTCGACCAGCGCCTTCATCACCACGCCGTTGCTGGTGCCGCAGTCGTCTTCGGTGACCACCAAATCCTGCGTCACGTCGACCAAGCGGCGGGTCAGGTAGCCCGAGTTGGCAGTCTTCAGGGCCGTATCGGCCAGACCCTTTCGCGCACCGTGCGTCGAGATGAAGTACTGCAGAACGTTGAGGCCTTCGCGGAAGTTCGCGGTGATCGGCGTCTCGATAATCGAGCCGTCCGGCTTGGCCATCAGGCCCCGCATGCCCGCCAGCTGGCGGATCTGCGCTGCCGAACCGCGGGCGCCCGAGTCAGCCATCATGTAGATCGAGTTGAACGACTCCTGATCGACCGTCTCGCCCTTGCGGTTGACCACCTGCTCCTTGGAGAGGTGCTTCATCATCGCCTTGGCGACGTCGTCACCGGCGCGGCCCCAGATGTCGACCACCTTGTTGTAACGCTCGCCTTGGGTCACCAAGCCTGAGCTGTACTGGGCGTCGATCTCCTTCACCTCGGCCGATGCGGCGTCGATGATGGTGTCCTTTTCAGCCGGCACACGCATGTCGTCGGCACAGAAGCTCATACCGGCGCGGGTGGCAAAACTGAAGCCGGTGTACATCAACTTGTCGGCGAAGATCACCGTCTCGCGCAGGCCGACACGGCGGAAGCTGCCGTTGATCAGGCGCGAGATCTCCTTCTTCTTCAGCGCCTTGTCGATCAGCTCAAAAGGCAGGCCCTTGGGCAGGATGTTCGACAGGATGGCGCGACCGGCGGTGGTCTCGCGACGCACCAGGCGCGCTTGCCACTCGCCACCTTCAGCCGCGACGTACTCGCGCAGACGGACGGTGACGCGTGCATGCAGCTCCAGCTCGCGGTTGTTATAGGCGCGCTCGAGCTCGGCGATGTCGGCGAACAGCATGCCCTCACCCTTGGCGTTGATGCGCTCACGGGTCATGTAGTACAGGCCCAGAACGATGTCCTGCGACGGCACGATGATCGGCTCGCCGTTGGCCGGCGACAGCACGTTGTTGGAGGCCAGCATCAGGGTGCGGGCTTCCATCTGCGCTTCCAGCGACAGCGGCACGTGGACGGCCATCTGGTCACCGTCAAAGTCGGCGTTGAAGGCCGAGCAGACCAGCGGATGCAGCTGGATCGCCTTGCCTTCAATCAGCACCGGCTCGAACGCTTGGATGCCCAGACGGTGCAGGGTCGGCGCGCGGTTGAGCAGGATCGGGTGCTCGCGGATCACCTCTTCGAGGATGTCCCACACCTCCGGCACTTCCATCTCGACCAGCTTCTTAGCCGCCTTGATGGTGGTGGCCATGCCGTTCAATTCGAGTTTGTTAAAGATGAACGGCTTGAACAGCTCGAGTGCCATCTTCTTCGGCAGGCCGCACTGATGCAGCTTGAGCGTCGGACCCACGACGATGACCGAACGGCCCGAGTAGTCGACGCGCTTGCCGAGCAGGTTTTGGCGGAAGCGGCCGCCCTTGCCCTTGATCATGTCGGCCAGCGACTTCAAGGGGCGCTTGTTGGCGCCGGTCATGGCTTTGCCGCGACGGCCGTTGTCGAGCAGCGAGTCGACCGCCTCCTGCAGCATGCGCTTCTCGTTGCGCACGATGATCTCGGGCGCGCGCAGCTCCAACAGCCGCTTCAGGCGGTTGTTGCGGTTGATGACGCGACGGTAGAGGTCGTTCAGATCCGAGGTGGCAAAACGACCACCGTCCAGCGGCACCAGCGGACGCAGGTCCGGGGGCAGCACCGGCAGCACACTCATGACCATCCACTCCGGCTTGATGCCGGACTTCTGGAAGGCCTCGAGCACCTTCAGGCGCTTGGCGTACTTCTTGATCTTGGTGTCGGACGAGGTCGCAGCGAGGTCACGACGCAGGGTCTCGACTTCGCTGGCGATGTCGATGCTCGAGAGCAAGGCGGCGATGCCTTCGGCACCCATGACCGCGGTGAACTCGTCACCGTACTCTTCCACCTTCGCCAGGTAGTCGTCCTCGTTCATGATTTGCGCGCGCTTGAGCGGCGTCATGCCCGGATGGGTGACCACGTACGCCTCGAAATAGAGCACACGCTCGATGTCGCGCAGCGTCATGTCGAGCACCATGCCCAGACGGCTCGGCAGGCTCTTGAGGAACCAGATGTGCGCGACCGGGCTGGCCAGGTCGATGTGCGCCATGCGCTCGCGACGCACCTTCGCCAGCGTCACTTCGACGCCGCACTTCTCGCAGATCACGCCGCGGTGCTTGAGGCGCTTGTACTTGCCACACAGGCACTCGTAGTCCTTGACCGGGCCAAAAATCTTGGCGCAGAACAGACCGTCACGCTCCGGCTTGAAGGTGCGGTAGTTGATGGTCTCAGGCTTCTTGACTTCGCCGTAGGACCACGAGCGGATCTTTTCCGGAGACGCCAAGCCGATGCGAATGGCATCGAACTCTTCTTCCTGAGTGACCTGCTTGAACAGATCGAGCAATGCTTTCATGGGTTCGGTCTCCGATTAATGACGCTCAAGGTCCATGTCGATGCCCAGCGAGCGGATTTCCTTCACCAGCACGTTGAAGGATTCCGGCATGCCAGCGTCGATGCGGTGGTCGCCCTTGACAATGTTTTCGTACATCTTGGTCCGGCCAGTCACGTCGTCCGACTTGACGGTCAGGATCTCTTGCAGGGTGTAGGACGCGCCATAGGCCTCCAGTGCCCAGACTTCCATTTCGCCGAAGCGCTGGCCACCGAACTGGGCCTTGCCGCCCAGCGGCTGCTGGGTCACCAGGCTGTACGGGCCAGTCGAACGGGCGTGCATCTTGTCGTCGACCAAGTGGTGCAACTTGAGCACGTGCATGTAGCCGACCGTGACCGGCCGATCGAACGCTTCGCCGGTACGGCCGTCGACGAGCTGGATTTGGCCCGACGACGGCAGATCCGCCAGTTGCAACATGGCCTTGATCTCATGCTCGGTGGCGCCGTCGAACACCGGGGTGGCGAACGGCACGCCACGCACGAGGTTGCGGCCGAGTTCCAGGACCTCGTCGTCGCTTAGCGAGGCGATGTCCTCAGACTTGCCCGAGCTGTTGTAGACCTTCTCGAGGAAAGCACGCACTTCGCCGGCTTTCGATTGCGCCTTGAGCATGGCCTCGATCTTCTGACCCAAGCCCTTGGCGGCCCAGCCGAGGTGCACTTCGAGAATCTGGCCGACGTTCATCCGCGACGGCACACCCAAGGGGTTGAGCACGATGTCGACCGGAGTGCCATCGGCCATGTGCGGCATGTCTTCCACCGGCACGATGCGCGAAACCACGCCCTTGTTACCGTGACGACCGGCCATCTTGTCACCAGGCTGAATCCGACGCTTCACAGCCAGGTAGACCTTGACCATCTTGATCACCCCCGGCGAAAGCTCGTCACCTTGAGTGAGCTTGCGCTTCTTCTCCTCGTACATCTTGGTGAAGTCGAGACGCAGTTGATCGAGCGCAGCCTTCTGCGACTCCATCTGCGAACTGGTCTCGTCGTCGGCGAGGCGGATGTCGAACCAGTCGTGGCGCGGGATGCTGTCGAGGTACTCACGGCTCACCGCAGTGCCCTTGGCCAGACGCTTCGGACCACCGTTGGCGGCCTTGCCGTCGAGCAAACGGGCCAAACGCTCGTAGACGTCGTTTTCGACGATGCGCAACTGGTCGTCGAGGTCCTTCTTGTAGCGATCGAGTTCAGCGTCGATGATCGACTGCGCACGCACATCGCGCTCGATGCCCTCGCGGGTGAACACTTGGACGTCGATCACGGTACCTGCCATACCGGACGGCACGCGCAAGCCGGTGTCCTTCACATCGGACGCCTTTTCGCCAAAGATGGCGCGCAGCAACTTCTCCTCCGGCGTCAGCTGAGTCTCGCCCTTGGGCGTGACCTTGCCGACCAGCACGTCGCCGGCTTCCACCTCAGCACCGATGTAAACGATGCCCGCCTCGTCGAGACGGCCGACCGCGCTTTCTGCCAGATTCGGGATGTCGCGGGTGATTTCTTCCGGGCCAAGCTTGGTGTCACGCGCCACGACCGACAGTTCCTCGATGTGGATCGAGGTGTAACGGTCTTCGGCAACAATGCGCTCGGACAGCAGGATCGAATCTTCGAAGTTGTAGCCATTCCAGGGCATGAACGCGACCAGCATGTTCTGGCCGAGGGCGAGTTCGCCCAAGTCGGTCGATGCGCCGTCAGCAATGACGTCACCGCGGGCGATTTGGTCACCAATCTTGGCGATCGGACGCTGGTTGATGTTCGTGTTTTGGTTGGATCGGGTGTACTTGGTCAGGTTGTAGATATCGACACCCACCTCGCCAGCGCCGGTCTCGTCGTCGTTGACCCGCACCACGATCCGCGCTGCATCAACGTAGTCGACCGTGCCGCCGCGACGCGCTTGCACTGCAGTGCCCGAGTCGACCGCGACAGTGCGTTCAATACCGGTGCCGACCAAGGGCTTTTCAGCGCGCAAACACGGCACAGCTTGACGCTGCATGTTTGAGCCCATCAGCGCGCGGTTGGCGTCGTCGTGCTCAAGGAAGGGGATCAGCGAGGCCGCGACCGACACGATCTGCGCCGGCGCAACGTCCATCGCCTGGACGCGGTCGGGACCGCTCAGCTCGAATTCGTTCTTGAAGCGGCACGAGACGATGTCTTGTGCGAACGAGCCGTCGGCTTTGAGTTCAGCATTGGCCTGCGCAATGACGTAGTTGCCCTCTTCAATCGCCGACATATATTCGATGCTGTCGGTGACCTTGCCGTCGGCAGCGCGGCGGTACGGCGTTTCGAGGAAGCCGTACTCGTTGGTGCGAGCGTACAGCGCCAGCGAGTTGATCAGACCGATGTTCGGACCTTCCGGCGTCTCAATCGGGCAGACGCGGCCGTAGTGGGTCGGGTGCACGTCGCGCACCTCGAAACCGGCACGCTCGCGGGTCAAACCGCCCGGGCCGAGTGCCGAGACGCGGCGCTTGTGGGTGATTTCCGACAGCGGATTGGTCTGGTCCATGAACTGCGACAGCTGGCTCGAGCCGAAGAATTCCTTGATCGCCGCCGAGACTGGCTTGGCATTGATCAGGTCGTGCGGCATCAGGTTCTCGGACTCGGCCTGCGACAGGCGCTCGCGCACCGCGCGCTCGACCCGCACCAAACCGGCGCGGAACTGGTTCTCGGCGAGTTCGCCGACCGAGCGCACGCGGCGATTGCCCAAGTGATCGATGTCATCAATCTCGCCTCGGCCATTGCGCAGCTCAACCAGGATGCGGATCACCTCGACGATGTCACGCGGGCTCAGCGTAAAGCGCTCTTCAGCCTTGACCTCGACCTTCGCCTGGTCGATGCCGGCGTCCTTCAAACGGGCTCGCGCCTTATCGGCTTCGGCTTCGGCTTCGGCGGCCGTCTGCGCAGCGTCGAGGCTCAAGCGGTTGACGTTCAGCTCCGGCGCGTTGCCAAGCGCTTCGCGAACGGCGCCCCACTGACGCTCGGTCATGCCGAGATTGCGCAGGGTCAGCGTCCAGCTGGCTTTGCCGGGGTAGCCCACGCGGCGGTTGAACTTCATCCGACCGACGGCAGACAGGTCGTAGCGGTCCTCGGAGAAGAACAGGCTGTGAAACAAGGCGTTGACCGCGTCCTCGGTGGGCGGCTCGCCCGGACGCATCATGCGGTAAATGGCAATCTGCGCCTGCTGCTGGCCACCCGACTCGTCGGTGCGCAGGGTCTGGCTGATGTAGCCGCCCTGGTCGAGGTCGTTGGTGTACAGGGTGTTGATCTCGGCGACCTTGTTGACACGGAGCTTGGTCAGCAGGTCAGCATCAATCTCGTCGTTGGCGCTGGCGATCACTTCGCCGGTGTCAGTGTCAATCACGTTCTTACCGAGCACGCGACCCAGCATGAACTCGTCAGGCACGGCGATTCGAGCGATGCCAGCGGCCTCGAGCTCACGCACGTGCTTGGCGGTGATGCGCTTGTCCTTGCCGACGATCAGCTTGCCCGCCTTGTCGAGGATGTCGAAACGTGCGACTTCGCCGCGCAGACGATCCGGGACGAGCTGGAAGTAGACGGTCTCATCGACCAGATGGAAGGTGTCGAAGCTGAAGAATTCGGCCAGGATGCGCTCCGCCGAATAGCCCAAGGCCTGCAACAGGATGGTCACCGGCATCTTGCGACGGCGGTCGATCCGGAAATAGAGGTAATCCTTCGGGTCGAACTCGAAGTCAAGCCACGAGCCGCGATACGGAATGATGCGCGCGCTGAACAGCAGCTTGCCGGAGCTATGCGTCTTGCCGCGATCGTGCTCGAAGAACACGCCGGGCGACCGGTGCAGCTGACTGACAATGACGCGCTCAGTGCCATTGATGACGAAGGAGCCGTTCTCGGTCATGAGCGGGATCTCGCCCATGTAGACCTCCTGCTCCTTGAATTCCTTGACCGTCGGCTTGGTGGCCTCACGGTCCATCAGCACTAGGCGAACACGCGCACGCAGCGGTGCCGCGAAGTTGAGCCCGCGTTGCTGGCATTCCTTGACATCGAACGGGGGCGTGCCAAGGTGGTAGCTGACGAACTCCAGCCGCGCATTGCCGGAGTGGCTAATGATCGGAAAGATGGCATTGAATGCGGCTTGCAGACCTTCGTTGCGGCGGTTTTCGACGCTGACTCCCTCTTGAAGAAAGGCGCGGTACGAGTCGAGCTGGGTCGCCAGCAGGTAAGGTACCGGCAATACGCTGTCGCGCTTGGCGAAGCTCTTGCGGATGCGTTTTTTTTCCGTGAAGGAGTAAGTCATGACATCTCCGTTGGATGGTCTGCAGCAAAAAATAGCGAAAGCGCCAGCGCCGGGCCTCCCTTCGGGCAGGTCCGCACGACGGCACTTTCAGTGATCGGTCAGTCGGCGAATCAAATCGTTCCGCACTCTTTCCTTGTCTTGCACACCGGCTGAGCGTTCAGGCGCAACCGGTCGAATCGGGAGGGGCGCCCGGAAAACCGGGCGCCGCGAACACCAAGGATTACTTGACTTCGACCTTGGCGCCGGCTTCTTCCAGCTGCTTCTTCAGAGCTTCGGCGTCGGCCTTGTTGATGCCTTCCTTGACCGGCTTCGGAGCGCCATCGACCAGGTCCTTGGCTTCCTTCAGACCCAGGCCGGTGACTGCACGAACGACCTTGATGACTTCGACCTTCTTCTCGCCGGCAGCAGCGAGGATGACGTCGAATTCGGTCTTTTCTTCAGCAGCGGCAGCAGCGCCACCACCAGCGGCCGGCGCAGCCACGGCGACCGCGGCAGCAGCAGCGGAAACGCCAAACTTCTCTTCCATTTCCTTGATCAGTTCCGACAGATCCAGAACGGTCATGTTGGCGATTGCATCAAGGATCTCGGCTTTGGTAACAGCCATTTTCAAACTCCTTTACTAGGGCCCGAAGGCCCGGAATGAACGATGTGAACGTTAAAACTCGCCGTGTGCCTCAGGCCGCCGCTTTTTGGTCGCGGACCGCAGCGGTCACGCGTACAAACGCGGTGGGCACTTCGTTGAGGGTGCGGACGAACTTGGCCACAGGCGCCTGCATGGTGCCCAGCAACTTCGACAGCAACTCTTCCCGGCTCGGCAGATTCGCCAGGGCTGTGATCTCTTTCGGCGACATGACCTGATTCGGCATGGCACCGCCCTTGAGCACGAACTTATCGTTGCCCTTGGCAAAATCATTCAGCACCTTGGCGGCTGCGACGGGATCCGTCGAGATGCCATACGCCAGCGGACCGACCATGTGGTCGGCCAAACCGGCAAACGGCGTCTCGCTGACGGCACGACGCACCAGGGTGTTCTTGACCACGCGCAGATAGACGCCCGATTGACGCGCCTTAGCACGCAATGCGGTCATCTCGCCCACAGTCAGGCCCCGGTACTCGGCGAGGATGATCGACTGGGCCGATGCCACTTGCGCACCGATCTCAGCGACGACTTCCTTCTTGCCTTCCAGATTGAGACTCAAGGTCTTCTCTCCTGTCACTCGTGCACACCGAGGTGTGCACATCCACCATCGGCGACCTCAAGTCAGGCTGGCCAGCGAACCGGGGTTCACATCGTTCGGATGCAGCTGTCGCTACACCGAAACCTGTTTTGGGGACCGCCATCTGCGTAGGGAGGCTGACTGCTCCAGCTTAAGCGGCCAACTGCGCCGCCCCTACGGTCTTTGACAACCTGCCGGGAATGCTCCCCCGACAGCCCAAAGTCTTTACAACGTGGCCGAATCGACCCGCACGCCACCACCCATCGTGGAGGAGAGCGACACCTTCTTCAGGTAGACGCCCTTAGCGGAGGCCGGCTTGGCCTTGTTCAGCGCATCAACCAGCGCCTTGATATTGTCAGCCAGCTGCTCCGGCGTGAACGAAGCACGGCCGACCGTGGCGTGAACGATCCCAGCCTTGTCGGTGCGGTACTGCACCTGACCGGCCTTGGCGTTCTTAACTGCGGTGGCGACGTCCATCGACACCGTACCCACCTTCGGGTTCGGCATCAGGCCGCGCGGACCGAGGATCTGACCCAGGGCGCCGACGATGCGCATGGCATCCGGCGTGGCGATGACCATGTCGAAGTCCAGATTGCCGCCCTTGATCGACTCGGCCAGGTCTTCGAAGCCGACGATGTCGGCGCCGGCAGCCTTGGCTTCTTCAGCCTTGGCACCCTGAGCAAACACGGCGACGCGGGCAGTCTTGCCAGTACCTGCGGGCAGCACCAGCGAGCCACGCACCACCTGGTCGGACTTGCGCGGGTCGACGCCGAGAATCACCGAAAGGTCGACGCTCTCGTCGAACTTGGCGGTCGCAGTTTCCTTGACCAAGCCAATGGCATCGGCCAGAGGATAGTTACGATTGCGATCAATCTTGTCGCGCAACGCTTGAGTGCGCTTAGAAATCTTGGCCATTTAAATCACCCCTTCCACTTCGATGCCCATGCTGCGGGCGCTGCCAGCGATGGTGCGAACCGCCGCATCCAAGTCGGCTGCGGTGAGGTCGGGCATCTTGGTCTTGGCGATGTCTTCAGCCTGGGCTCGGGTCAGCTTGCCGACCTTATCGGTGTGCGGGCGCTGACTGCCCTTCTGAATGCCGGCCGCCTTCTTGATCAGGATGGTCGCCGGAGGCGTCTTCATGATGAAGGTGAACGACTTGTCCGCGAACGCGGTGATCACCACCGGAATCGGCAAACCCGGCTCAAGGCTCTGCGTCGCGGCGTTGAACGCCTTACAGAATTCCATGATGTTGAGACCGCGCTGGCCGAGGGCCGGACCCACCGGCGGCGACGGATTCGCCTTGCCGGCCGGGATTTGCAGCTTGATAAAGCCGATAATCTTCTTAGCCATCTAACACTCCTTGTGCGGGTGCAAACGAGTTGGCTTGACCAACTCTCCCCAAATAAGGCGAACCGCAGCCCGCCCGACAAAACCGGTCAGCTCTTCTCGACCTGACCGAAATCCAACTCAACTGGCGTCGAACGACCGAAGATCGACACCGAAACACGCACCTTGCTCTTCTCGTAGTTGACGTCCTCGACGGCGCCTTCGAAATCGGTGAAGGGACCTTCCTTGACGCGCACCATCTCGCCAACTTCGAACAACACCTTCGGCTTCGGCTTCTCCACACCCTCCTGCATCTGCTGCAGGATGTTGGCAACCTCTTTTTCAGAGATCGGCGTGGGCGCGTTGGCACGTCCACCAACAAAACCCGTGACCTTTGGCGTGCTCTTGACCAAGTGCCACGTCTGGTCATTCATCTCCATCTCGACCAGCACGTAGCCCGGAAAGAACTTACGTTCCGACAGGGTCTTCTGACCGTTCTTCATCTCGACCACTTCTTCGACCGGCACCAAGATCTGGCCAAAACTATCCGCCATACCCGCCTGCTCGATGCGCTGGGTCAGGGTGCGCTGAACCGACTTTTCCAAACCCGAGTGGGCGTGAACCACATACCAGCGCTTGCTCATACCCCACCCCGGATCAGCATCTCGACACCCTGGAACAACACGGCATCGACCAGCCAGAGAAACAGCGCCATCACAACCACCATGACGAACACCACCAAGGTCATCTGCGTCGCTTCCTGCCGGGACGGCCACGCCACTTTGCGCGTCTCATCCCGCGCTTCGCGGGCAAACACCAAAAACTCGCGACCACGCACCGAGGTCAAGGCCACCACGACACCCAGCGCCGCCCCGGCGATCACCGCCAGGACACGCACCACGTTGGGCGCGGCGCCATCCAAAACATAAAATGCCGCGATGCCCGCCACGAGGCAGAGCACAGCGACAAGCAACTTCAGTCTGTCAGCCATTTACCAACCCGGGACACGCCCGAGCCTTGTGTTCGGTGGCAGGCCAGGAGGGTCTCGAACCCCCAACCTTCGGTTTTGGAGACCGACGCTCTGCCAATTGAGCTACTGGCCTGCTGCTGCAAACCCGGCCCGAAGGCCGGGAAACCTTCAATCGTCTGTACGCCTTACTCGATGATCTTGGCGACGACGCCGGCGCCGACGGTGCGACCGCCTTCGCGGATGGCGAAGCGCAAGCCTTCTTCCATCGCGATCGGCGCAATCAGCGCAGCCTTGATCGACACGTTGTCACCCGGCATCACCATCTCAGTGCCTTCCGGCAGCTCGATCGCACCCGTCACGTCCGTCGTACGGAAATAAAACTGCGGACGGTAACCGTTGAAGAACGGCGTGTGACGACCGCCCTCATCCTTGCTCAGCACGTAAATCTCTGCGCTGAACTTGGTGTGCGGCGTAATGCTGCCCGGCTTCGCCAGAACCTGACCACGCTCAACGTCTTCACGCTTGGTACCGCGCAGCAGCACGCCAACGTTGTCGCCAGCCTGACCCTGGTCCAGCAGCTTGCGGAACATCTCAACGCCAGTGCAGGTGGTCTTCACCGTCGGCTTGATGCCCACGATCTCAATTTCTTCGCCAACCTTCACAATGCCGCGCTCAACACGACCCGTCACCACCGTGCCACGACCCGAAATCGAGAACACGTCTTCGATCGGCAGCAGGAACGGCTTGTCAATCGCACGCTCCGGCGTCGGAATGTAGCTGTCCAGCGCATCAGCCAGACGGAAGATCGCAGCTTCGCCAATCTCCGATGCGTCACCTTCCAGCGCCTTCAGCGCCGAACCAATGATGATCGGAATGTCGTCGCCCGGGAAATCGTACTTCGAGAGCAGCTCGCGGACTTCCATCTCCACCAGCTCCAGCAGCTCAGCGTCGTCCACCATGTCCGCCTTGTTCATGAAGACGATGATGTACGGAACACCCACCTGACGCGCCAGCAAAATGTGCTCGCGGGTCTGCGGCATCGGACCGTCAGCCGCCGACACCACCAGAATCGCGCCGTCCATCTGCGCCGCACCCGTAATCATGTTCTTCACATAGTCAGCGTGACCCGGACAGTCCACGTGCGCGTAGTGACGCGACTCCGTCTCGTACTCCACGTGCGCCGTGTTAATCGTGATCCCACGCGCCTTCTCTTCCGGCGCCGAATCAATATCCGCGTAACCCTTAGCCATGCCACCAAACTTCTTCGACAGAATCGTCGTGATCGCCGCCGTCAAAGTCGTCTTGCCATGGTCAACGTGACCAATCGTACCCACGTTCACGTGCGGCTTAGTCCGCTCAAACTTTTCCTTTGCCATGATGCCTCTCAACGTTGGTGGTGCCCATGGGCAGGATTGAACTGCCGGCCTCTCCCTTACCAAGGGAGTGCTCTGCCACTGAGCTACATGGGCGCAAAACTGTTACGGTTCTGGAGCGGGAGACGGGAATCGAACCCGCGTCATCAGCTTGGAAGGCTGAGGTTCTACCATTGAACTACTCCCGCCCGGCCCGCTTTACGAACTTGAAAACTGGTGGAGGGGGAAGGATTCGAACCTTCGAAGGCAGAGCCGTCAGATTTACAGTCTGATCCCTTTGACCGCTCGGGAACCCCTCCTAAGCAAACCACGGATTGTGAGGGTGTTCGCGGTTGCGTGTCAATGGGTGGGCAAGAATTGGTGCCGGCACCAGGGTTCGAACCCGGGACCCCCTGATTACAAATCAGGTGCTCTACCAACTGAGCTATACCGGCTTTAGCGACCTACTTGACCCGGTGCAACTTGGGCCTGCCGACTGGCCTGGGCGGGGCGTCTGTCGGCGCCGAGGGACCCGCCGCCGGCCCCGGCTCCTCCGCCTCGAAGAACATGCCTTGGCCGGACTCGCGCGAGAAGATACCAGCGACGGCGTCGATCGGGACAAACACCTCGTGCGACACACCGCCGAAGCGGGTGGAAAAGGTCACGGCGTCGTTCGCGATCACCAGATGACGAATCGCACTGGCGCTGACGTTCAGCACGATTTCGCCATCTCGCACGTATTCCCGAGGCACCACGACGCGGTCGGATACGCGCACCGACAAGAACGGCGTCTCGCCGCAGTCCGAGCACCACTCGTAAATGGCGCGAATCATGTAAGGACGCGTCGACCGCCGCGTCGTCATCGGCGCATGGCCTTTTCGGCCGGCGTGGTCGCGTCCTGGAAAGCTGGTCGGTCAAACAGCCGCTGGAAATAGCCGTCCATCGCCGCGGTGTCGCGACCGCAATTCACACCGTAGCGCGGCAAACGCCACAGCAAGGGCGCGATCGCGATGTCGAGCATCGACATGTCGTCGCCGAGCAGGAAGCGGTTCCGGGTAAACACCGGGGTCAGCTGAGCGAGCCCGTCAGCGACCGCACGCCGCGCCATGGGCGCCGAGTCGTTCTCGGCCTCGAGGTCGTCAACGTGACAAAAGAGATCGCGCTCAAACTGCAGCAGCATCAGACGCGCACGCGCCCGCATCGCAGGGTCCGGCGGCATCAACTGCGGATGAGGAAAGCGGTCGTCGATGTACTCGTTGATGATGTTGGCTTCGTAGAGCACCAGATCGCGCTCAACCAGCACCGGGACTTCGTTGTAAGGACTGATGACCGCCAGGTCTTCGGACTTTTGGGGCGAATCAATGTGCTCGACATGAAAATCCATCCCCTTCTCAAAGAGGACGATGCGGCAACGATGACTTCTCGGGCAGGTGCTGCCCGAATACAACGTCATCATCGCCCGCAGGCTCCCGGGCAGTCCCCAACAACCATCAGTGGATGTCCCTCCAGTATTCCTTCTTCAGCGCATAGGCCACGACCAGCATGATCAGCAGGAACCCGATCACAAAAAAGCCCATCCGCACCCGAGACGCTTGAGCCGGCTCCGACACCCAAGCCAGGTAATTGGTCAGGTCACCGATCAGCGCGTCGTACTCCGCCGGGCTGAGTTGACCATCCTTCACCTTGATCAGTGCGCCGGCGCCGTGGCCCTCCGCTGACTCATGGTTGAGAGCGTACTCCCCTTGCAAGGTGAAAAGCACATGCGGCATGCCCACCTTCTCGTACACGAGATTGTTCCAGCCGGTCGGACGGGTGTCGTCGCGGTAGAAGGTCCGCAGATAGGTGTAGATCCAGTCAGCCCCGCGCGAGCGCGCCTCAACCGAAAGGTCAGGCGGACGCACACCAAACCATGCCTTGGAGTCTTCGGGCCGCATCGGGATGCCCATGGTGTCACCGAGCTTCGCGCCAGCAGGCAACAGCGTCTGCTTGATCTGCGCCTCGGTAAGGCCGATGTCGGTCAGGCGGCTGTAGCGCATATAGCCAAGGCTGTGACAACCCGAGCAGTAGCTGCCGAAGGTGGCTGCGCCGCGTTGCAAAGAGACGGTGTTGGCAAGATCGACCGGCGCCTTCTCCAGCGGATAGTGGCCGCTGGAGGCAATGGCCGGGCCCGCGAGGAGAGCGGCCAGGATCAGAACGAACGACTTCATGCGGTCACCCTTTCCGGAACAGGCTTGAAGGTATCGCGAGCCGTGTACCACGGCATCAGCAGAAAGAAAGCGAAGTAGACGAGCGTACAGACCTGCGCCACCAGCGTTGCAACAGGCGCCCCACCCAACAACGGCAGACCGGCCGGGAATGTCCCCCAAACACCGGTCGGCTTGATGCCGAGGTAGCCGAGGATGACGAAGACGACCACAAACGCGGCCAGCCAGCGCTTGAACACAGGCCCCTTGTAGCGAATCGATCGCACCGGCGAACGGTCGAGCCACGGGAGTGCGGCGAAGATCACCACGGCTGCGCCCATTGCCGCAACACCTGGGAATTGCGAACCAAAGAGCGGCGGTACGGCGCGCAGGATCGAGTAGTAGGGCGTGAAGTACCACACCGGGGCAATGTGCTCAGGCGTCTTCAGCGGATCGGCGGGGATAAAGTTGTTGGCTTCGAGGAAGTAGCCGCCCATTTCCGGCGCAAAGAAAATAATCGCCGAGAACAGGATGAGGAACACCGAAACGCCAACCAGATCCTTGACCGTGTAGTACGGGTGGAAGGGAATGCCGTCCTTCGGAATGCCAGTCGCCGGATCCTTGATTTTCTTGATGTCGACGCCGTCCGGGTTGTTCGAACCAACTTCGTGCAGGGCAATGATGTGAACCACCACCAGGCCCAACAGCACGATCGGCAGCGCGATCACGTGGAAGGCAAAGAAGCGGTTGAGGGTGGCGTCGGACACCACGTAGTCGCCGCGGATCCACAACGACAAGTCGGGACCAACAAAAGGCACCGCGGAGAACAAGTTGACGATCACCTGGGCTCCCCAATAGCTCATCTGACCCCAGGGCAGCAGATAACCCATGAAGGCCTCAGCCATGAGGCCGAGGTAGATGCCCAAACCCACCAACCAAACCAGCTCACGCGGCGCGCGGAACGATCCGTACAGCAGGGCGCGGAACATGTGGAGGTAGACCACCACGAAGAACATCGAGGCGCCGGTGGAGTGCATGTAACGGATCAGCCAGCCGAAACTGACGTCGCGCATGATGTATTCGACCGAGGCGAACGCGTTGGCTGCATCCGGCTTGTAGTTCATGGTCAGGAAAATGCCGGTCAGAATCTGCAGCACAAGCACCAGCAGCGCCAACGAGCCGAAGTAGTACCAAAAATTGAAATTCTTCGGCGCGTAGTATTCGGAGATGTGCTCTTTCCACATCGCCGTCAGCGGGAAGCGCTGATCGATCCAGCCGCGAACGGCTTCGACTTGGCTCATGTTTACGACTCCTTGGAATCAGCGCCGACCAGCAGGACGGCATCGCTGACATAGCGGTGTGGGGGGACAACCAGATTGACCGGCGCCGGCACGTTCTTGAACACTCGGCCGGCAAGGTCGAAGCGCGAACCGTGGCAGGGGCAGTAATAGCCACCAGGCCAATCGCCGCCGAGGTCGGCAGCGCCCTTGTCGGCACGGAAGGTCGGCGAACAACCCAGGTGCGTACACACGCCGACGACAACCAGATACTCCGGTTTCAGCGAACGGGTCTTGTTCTTGCAGTACTCAGGCTGCTGCTGCGCCTCTGAACCGGGGTCGCTCAGCTTGTCCGCGTTTTGATCGAGCTGGGCGATCATCTCCGGCGTACGGCGAACGATCCACACCGGCTTACCGCGCCACTCGACCGTGAGTTGCGCGCCCGGCTCAAGCTTGGAAACGTCCACTTCAATCGGCGCACCGGCCGCCTTGGCCTTGGCACTGGGCAGCATGCTGCCGACGAACGGAATAGCCACGCCGGCCGCAGCGACACCGCCGACTGCTCCGGTGGCCGCCAGCAAAAACCTGCGCTTGCTGGTGTCGACTTGATCTTGACTCATTAGGGATCCCTTTGCTGCGACGCAATCAAATATAGAAGATTGTAGCGAATCGGAAAGGCCATTCGCGCTCTACGGATTGAAAGGCTCAAATTGGGTTGTCGACGTCGACGAAGCAAGCGTCGATGTTGAAGGTGCTGGCCAGATGCGCGGCCAGAGACTGCACGCCGAAACGCTCGGTGGCATGGTGGCCTGCGGCCATGAACACCACACCGGACTCGCGGGCCAAATGGGTACACGGCTCGCTCGCCTCGCCAGTGATGTACAGATCGGCGCCGGCGGCAATGGCGTCAGCGAACATCGACTGGGCGCCACCCGTGCACCAAGCGACGCGCTGGACGCTGCGGTCGAGGTCGCCCAACAGCTGCGGCGTGCGTCCGAGCGCAGCCGCCACGGTTGCGGCGATTTGGCCAACAGGCGTTGGCGCCGGCAAGCTGGCGAGGCAGCCGATCGACTGGTCACCGAACGACGCCTCTGCGCTCAGCCCCAACACCCGACCGAGTCCAGCGTTATTGCCCACGTCAGGGTGAGCGTCCAGCGGCAAGTGGTACGCCAGAAGCGAGATGTCGTGGGCCAGCAGGGTGGCGATGCGACGGCGCCTCCAACCCGTCAGGACCGGTGGCTCGTTTCGCCAGAAGTAACCGTGGTGCACCAACACCGCGTCGGCGCCATGCGCGACCGCGGCGTCAAGCAGAGCCTGACTCGCCGTCACGCCAGTAATCACTCTGCGCACTTGCGCGCGGCCCTCGACCTGCAGACCATTGGGTGCGTAGTCGCGAAACCGCGACGGCTGCAGCAGCTGGTCAAGATGAGCGACAAGGCTATCGCGCGAAAGGGGCTCGGATGCGGTCACGTGACGTGGGTTCCTGGACCGCTAGAATGTAGCAAATCCAAAGCGCCCAAAGGTTAGCCATGCTGCGTCTATGGCACTTGTTCTGCCAGACGGTGACCGTCGCCGTCGCCGTGCTATTCGTTGTGTGGACCTTTCACCCCGAGTGGCTGCGTCGTCCGCTGATAGCGGAAGATCCGCTGCCGACCATCCGCGAAGCGGTGTCCAGCCCACCGGCGGAAGACAACCTCGCCGGCGGCAGTGCCCGGGCCGCCGCGAAAGCGAGCCGCTCGGTGGTGAGCATCTACACCCGCCGCGAGGTGGCTCGCAGCAACCCGCTGCGCGAGCATCCCTTCTTCGGGCGTTTCTTTGAAAACGAGCCAGCGGACGACGAACAACCCGGCTTGGGTTCGGGCGTGATTGTCAGCGCCGACGGCTACATCCTCACCAATAACCACGTCGTCGAGGCGGCCGATGCCATCGAGGTCGCCATGGCTGATGGCCGGACCGCGACCGCGCGGGTGGTCGGCATCGACCCTGACACTGATTTAGCCGTCTTGAAGATCGCAGCCACCGACCTGCCGGCCGTGACGTTTGCCGACACCTCGACGGCGCGCGTCGGCGAACCGGTGTTGGCGATCGGCAACCCATTTGGCGTTGGCCAGACCGTGACCCAGGGCATCATCAGTGCGCTGGGGCGCACGCGACTCAATCTCAACACCTTCGAGAACTTTATTCAGACCGACGCCGCCATCAACCCCGGCAATTCGGGTGGTGCGCTGGTCGACATGAGTGGCAACTTGCTCGGCATCAACACCGCGATCTTCACCCGCAACGGCGGCTCGATGGGCATCGGTTTTGCGATTCCGGTGGATCTGGCGCGCGGCGTTCTCGAGCAGATTGTCCGCAACGGCAGCGTCACCCGTGGCTGGATGGGCATCGAGATGCAAGCGCTGACCCCTGACCTTGCCAGCTCGCTGGGCGTTGGGCGGGAACAGGGCGTTCTGGTCGCCGGGGTGATGCGAGGCGGACCCGCAGCGCGCGCCGGCATCCGTCCAGGCGATGTGATTGTTTCGATCGATCACAAAGCGGCGCGGGATGCGGCTGGGATTCTGAATCAAGTGGCGGCCATCAGCCCCGGCACCGCCGCCCAAGTCGAGTTGGTGCGCAACGGCAAACCACTGCAGGCCGCCGTCGAGGTGGGACGACGCCCAACCGACAACCGCCGGACAGAGACGCCCTAAGCGGCGATCAGTCGTCCCGTCAGCACTCGCCGCAGCAGATCGGTCGGAACCTCGGCGCTGACCACCGCCGAACCCAGCGCGCGCAGCAGGATGAAGCGGATGCGTCCGGCCTCGACCTTCTTGTCTTGCGCCATCAACTCGAGGTAGCGGTCAGCGCCGTAAGCCGGCGACCGCACTGGCAGGCCGGCATGCACGAACAAGCGCTCGATGCGATCGACGTCGGCGGCCCCGATCCAGCCGAGTCCGGCCGACGTCTCGGCGGCCAGCAGGGTGCCCGCCGCTACGGCGTGGCCATGCAACCAATTGCCGTAACCGGCCGCGGTCTCGATGGCGTGGCCAAAGGTGTGGCCCAGGTTCAGCAGTGCCCGCACGCCGGTCTCGTGTTCGTCCTCGGCGACCACATCCGCCTTGTTGCGACAGGAGCGCAAAATGGCCTCAGCCAGTGCCGCGGGTTCACGCTGCATCAGCACGTCAACGTTGGCTTCGAGCCATTCGAGGAAGGGTAGGTCGCGAATCAGGCCATACTTGATGACTTCGGCCATCCCTGCTGACAGTTCGATGTCGGGCAAGGTGTCGAGCGTCGCGGTGTCGGCCAGCACCAGCCGTGGCTGGTAGAAAGCGCCGATCATGTTCTTCCCGAGCGCGTGGTTGACGCCGGTCTTACCCCCCACCGACGAATCCACCTGCGAGAGCAATGTGGTCGGCACCTGAATAAACGGCACGCCGCGCAGGTAGGTCGCCGCCGCAAAGCCGGTCAGGTCGCCGATGACTCCGCCGCCTAGCGCGATGAGGGTGGTCTTGCGTTCGCAGCGGGCGCGCAACAAGGCATCGAACACCTGATTCAGCGTATCGAGCGTTTTGTAGGACTCGCCGTCGGGCAACACGATGCGCGTCACCTTGACGCCCGCTGCCTCGAGCGGCTCGGCCAGTCGGTCCATGTAGAGGGGCGCGACCGTCGTGTTGGACACGATCGCCACGGCGGGCGCCGGCAGATGCGGCAGGATCAGCTCGGCACGCTCGAGCAGACCGGCGCCGATATGGATCGGGTAGGCGCGATCGCCCAACGCGACGTTCAGGGATTGCACGCGGTGACCTCCGCAGCGGGCTCGGAGTTCGGGCGGATCTGCTGACCGATCTGGCGAGCCAGTTTGCTGGCGCTCTGGCGCCCGGTCTCGACCACCAAATCAGCGACTTCGCGGTACCACACGTCGCGCTCACGGTAGAGCTGGGCGAGCCGACCGCGCGGGTTGGCGGTCTGCAGCAGTGGTCGCGAACGGTCGTTCTTCAATCGGACAAACAGGTTCTCCGGGCGCGTGTGCAGATAGACGACGAAACCCCGGCCGGCGAGATCACGGCGGTTGTCGGCATCGATAACCGCGCCCCCGCCAGTGGCCAAAACAATACTCTCGCGACGGGTCAGCTCTTCAATCATGCGGCGTTCGCGGGCGCGGAAGCCAGCTTCGCCCTCCAACTCGAAAATGGTGGCGACTGGCACGCCGCTTCGAGCCTCGATTTCGTGGTCGCTGTCGACAAAGGCAAGGCCGAAGTCGCGGGCGAGCAGCCGCCCGACGGTGGACTTGCCCGCCCCCATCAAGCCGACAAGAAAAATGCGCGAAACTTCGGACATCCCTCGATTCTAGCCGAGCCGCGATGCCCGGCGGCATCAGGGTGGCGACACCAGGGGTGGCGCCTCCACGATCCGCGGGGTCACGAATATCAGCAACTCGGTCTTGTCCTGCTGCTGCGTCCTGCTGCGAAACAGGCGACCGATGCCCGGTAGCGCCGACAAGCCGGGAATGCCCGCGCTGTTGTTCTGCCGCGCTTCGGTGAGGATGCCCCCGATCACGACGGTGCCGCCGTTCTCGATCCGCACTTGGGTCTGGATTTGCTTGGTGTCGATCGGCGGCCCTGCCGGTGTGGTGTTACTGAAGTTGGGAGAATCCTTATTCACCCGTAGATTCATGACGATGTGATTGTCCGGAGTGATTTGCGGACGCACACGCAGCGACAGCGTCGCTTTCTTAAAGGTGACGGCGGTGGCGCCGCTTGAGGTCGCCAACTGGAACGGCACCTCAGTGCCTTGCTCAATCACCGCCTCCTCTTGATCGGCGGCAACCACGCGCGGACTCGAAACGACCCGGCCGAGACCGTCGGCCTCGAGTGCGCTCACCTCGAGGTTGAGAAAGCGGGTCAGCCCAGCGTTGAACAGAGACACGCTCAAGGCCCCCGGCGCAACTCCCCGGATGGCAGTCGCCGGCAGGTTCACCAGCAAGGCCTGAGACACGCCGTCTGCAGTTGCCGCCGAGGCGGCCTGCGCTGCTGGGGCCAGCGCGTTGGCGGGCTGATTGAGCTGACCAGTCTGAGCCGCTACACCGCCACCGCCGGCAAGCCCGCCACCAATCAGAACACGCGTACCGCCCCCGACTCCGGGGACGCCGCCCCGTGCGTTGCTGGTGTCGTTGAAGCCCAGGCGAACACCCAGGCTGCGGCCAAAGCTGTCGGTCGCTTCGACGATGCGCGCCTCGATCATCACCTGCCGCAAAGGCACGTCGGTGTCGGCGATCAGGCGCTGGATGTCAGCCAAGCGCTGAGCCGTGTCTTGCACAAAGACCCGGTTGGTGCGTGGATCAGCCAACACCGCACCTCGCTTCGAAAGAATGCGATGCGCGGGGTCGCCCAGCAGCGCCTTGAACGCTTCGGCGCGCTGGTAATGCAACTGGATGCTCTCGCCGACCAGCGGTTCCAGATCGGCGCGCTGCAACTGCTGCATCTGCGCATCGCGGTCGCGTTGCAGAAGCTCCTCGCGCGGAGCGACCAAGATCAGGTCGCCGAAGCGACGCTGGTCGAGGTCGCGGCTGGCCAAAACCAAGTCCAGCGCCTGCGGCCAAGGCACATCGGTCAAGCGCAAGCTGATGGCACCCTGCACCGAATCAGTCGCCACGATGTTCAGCCCTGACGCATCGGCGATCGCCTGCAGCACAGCCCGTACATCAGCATTGTTGAAGTTGAGGTTGATGCCGTCGGCAACTGCAGCAGCCGAAAGCCACTGTGTTGTGGCGATGAGCAGCAATGTCTTGACGCTTCGTTCAAACAGGCTCAAGGGCCCCTCCCAATGTCGTCATTTCGGCGATCACTGCCGACCATTGGCACGCGCAGACGCTGCCCGCCACGGCTCAACCAGACCTCGTCATCGCTCACTCGCTCGACGCGCCAGCCGCCATCGAAGACGCTATCGCCGACCGTGACTGCCTGCACCTCGCCGTGGCGACCATCGATCAACGCAATCAGACGCCCGGGGATTCCCAGTGTGCCGAGCAAGCGCACACGCGGGTACGTGCTGCCGCGGGACTCCAGTGATCGTTCGTTCACCCTGGGTGAGAGCGTCGTCGCAAAAGGATCGATGCCGTGTTGCGGCCAGCTGAACGCCGCTGCGGCGCCATCCGGCAAGCGGATCTCAGGCGTCCGCTGCGACAGCACCAAGGCCACCCGGTCACCGGCCATCGACTGCGAATCGCTTTGCCAGCGCAACTCGCGAATCAACCAAGGCTGCGTCCTGACCTGTTGCGTCAACCAAGTACCGATCGCGTTGAAACTGCCGCGCAATTCAACAGACATCACGGCCGAAGCCGCGGGGCCTTGCTCCGGACGGAGACCCAGCACCTCGAGCTCGGCCTCCGCAGCGCTCTTCTGCAAGTCCAGCACCCGCTCGGACACCGAGAGCGGCGCCTGCGCACGAGACGCCTCGCCAGCAGAAGCCGGATGCTCGCTAGCCAAGTGTCGCCGCACGCGCATCGAGCGAGCCGCAGTCTCGGCCGTCCGCAGCGCTGTTTGATGGACTTGAATCGCCCCCTCCAGCGCATTCAGCTGCTGCCAGCGCGGCCACAGGCCAAACCCCGCCATAGCCGCGATTAAGCCCGCGAGCAGCGCGGGCGCGAGACTCTGCAGCGACGGTCGAGGCCAAGCCGGCCACAGCGGTGGCGGGCGCTCACCACCCGCATCGGATGCGAACCGCAACCGCAGCGACTCAGCCATCACTTAGCCTCAGGCACCGAGTGGACGCCGCCGGAGGCGTCGGGCAAGCGGGCTCGGACTTCGAACAGCAGCCAGCCTGACGGCACGTTGTCGCGGTGCACGTCGACCAGACTGGCTTGGGTGACCACGCCAGCGGCGTCCAGCGCCGAGAACCAAGCGCCGATTTGCGAATGCGAGCGGGCTCGCCCACCGATGCGGAGACCCGAGTCATCGTGGTGCAACAACTGCAGCGACAGGCCAGGCTGGGCGATGCGCCGCAAACCGTCGAGCAAGGCCAGCACGGCGACCGACTGTCGACGGTCTTCCATGGATTGGCTGAGGCGCTGCCTGTCGTCCGCGAGGTTGCGACGTTGCGCCATGACGCTGGCATTACGCGTGTCCAGGGCTGTGACACGTTCGGACAATTCACGGTCGAGACCTTGGCGATCGCGGATGGCCTCAACAAGGCCGAACCAGCCGACGCCAACCAACAGGACGCCTGTAGCCAAAGCCACCGACAGCATCGATACCGATTGCGCCGGGGCCTGGGCCCGGCGAGGCGCAAGATTGATCGTGATCATGACAGGCCTCGCAGTGCCAGGCCGTATGCGGTCAACCACGCGCCCCCGAGCCCCGCATCTACAGAGCCAGGGTCTGGCGGCATTTGCGGCACGTGAAACATGCATCCAGGCTGACCGGCCTGCAACGCTGCCAGCCGATCCGGGTCGGCTGCAGAGCCCGCTACGGCAATTCCCGTCGACCGGACATCGTCCCGAGCGGGCAGGCTACTCAATGCCACCTGCAACTCGTCCAGCCACTGGGTGAGCGCACCGACGCTGCTCGGGGCTGCAGCCAGTTCACGTGATGTGACCACGCCTGACTCAGCCGGGCTGATGACGCGAGTCGCACGTTGACCGCAGTCGATCAAAACGTCACGGACATGCTGCGGAGACCAGAGCTCCAGCGCGCGCCGCTCGGCATAGGGGTTGAGATCGACCACTTGGGCCCGCAAGCCGACGGCATTGAGCAGGGCCATGCGCTGGTCGACGGTCTCGCGGCGGACCGCCACCAGACAGACCGGATGCCCTATCGCATCGGCCGGACCCGAGCGATGCCAATCGAGTTGCAGACCAGCCGGCGACACCGGCAGAACGGCTGCTGCCTGCCGCTGGACTGCCGCATCAAAGCGCTGAGCGTCGCCATCGTCATCCGCCGGGATGACGATGCGGCGGGTGATCGCGGTGCTGCCCGGCAGGCCCACCACCACCTCGACCGCACGAAACGGTAAATCCCGCAGTGCGATGCGGATGGCGTCAAGCGCCGACGCGCTCCCGTCGGCAGAATCGAGCGGCATCGCCGCCCAAGCGTACGCCTCGAGCCGGGGGCCCGCGCGCCCAGACCGCAGACTCACCACACGGACGGCACTGGCGCCGATATCCAGCCCCACCCCCCGCCGTCCATGCCAATGTGATAGCCCGTTGCAGACACGCTGTAAGCCGGTGACAAACATTTACCGCCATCCCTGTCGTAGGATTGATGCCCGTGTGGATTGCAACCCTGGCGGCCGCCAATGGCAATTCGTCATCTGACCGATAAGCCGGCAAGGACTTGAAATTGAACGCGAAACGCATGGCAGTCGGGCTCCTGCTGGTGGCGCTGACCCTGGTCCTGAGCGGCGGCATGCTGGGCGCCTTTGCCGCCTTCATGACCTACCCGAAGCTACCCTCGCTAGAGGTGCTCACCGATTACCGACCCAAACTGCCGCTGCGCATCGTCTCCGACGACGGCAAGGTGATCGGCGAGTTTGGCGAGGAACGCCGCTCGGTGGTGCGCTTCAAGGACGTGCCGAGATCGCTGGTCGACGCCATCCTCGCTGCCGAAGACGAGCGCTTCTACCAACACGGCGGCATCGACTACGCGGGTGTGCTGCGGGCGATGCTGGTCAACTTCGTCTCCGGCGAGACCCGCCAGGGTGCCAGCACCATCACCATGCAGGTGGCGAAAAACTTCTTCCTGTCGAGTGAGCGGACGCTGACCCGCAAATTCAATGAAGCGCTGCTGTCCTACAAGATTGAGTCGAACCTGAGTAAGGACCAGATCCTCGAGCTCTACATCAACCAAATCTACCTCGGCCAACGCAGCTATGGTTTTGCAGCCGCCGCCCGCACCTACTTCGGCAAAGATCTGAAACAGCTGAGCATCGCCGAAACCGCCATGCTCGCCGGACTGCCCAAGGCGCCGTCGACCGGCAACCCGATCACCAACCCACGACGCGCGCGCGCACGTATGCAATATGTGTTGGAGCGCATGCACTCGCTGAAGAAGATCAGCACAGCGCAATACGAGCAGGCTCGCGACGAAAACGTCGCAGTGCGGGCCTCGCGCAACTCTGTCGACAACGCAGACTTTGTCGCCGAGATGGTCCGGCGTGACATGGTCGAGCGCTTCGGCGACGCCGCATACATTAGCGGCATCACCGTCTACACCACCATCGACTCGCGCCACCAGGCCGCCGCGCAAGCTGCCCTGCGCAAAGGCGTTTTGGACTACGAGGCGCGACACGGCTGGCGCGGGCCGGCGAAGTGGCTGAACCTGCCGGAAGTGCCCGACTTGGCCGACAAGGCGATCGACGAAGCGCTGCAGGACCAGTTGCCGATTGGCGGTCTGCAAGCGGCGGTGGTGGTTACCGTGACGCCCAAGGAGATTCGCGCGCGCACCCGGCTCGGCGAGGTGCTGACCCTCGGTGCCGACAGCCTGACAGTGGCCAAAGCCTTCCTCGGCGAGAAGGTGCCCGCGGCCAAACGTCTGCAGCGCGGCTCCGAAGTCTGGCTGCGGCCCACCGACGCGGGCGGCTGGGTGCTGAGTCAGTTGCCCGAAGCCGAGGCGGCACTGGTCTCAGTCGACCCTCACGATGGCGCCATCCGCTCGCTGGCAGGCGGCTTCGATGCCGGCCGTAACCAGTTCAACCACGTCACCCAAGCGTGGCGTCAACCCGGCTCGTCGTTCAAGCCCTTCATCTACTCGGCGGCATTGGAAAAAGGCTACAACCCCGCCACCATCGTTGAAGATGCTCCGCTGCATTTCGACGCCAGTGTCACCGGCAGCGATGCCTGGAACCCGCAGAACTACGACGGCAATTTCGACGGCCCGCTGCGGCTAAGGGTCGCTCTGGCAAAGTCCAAGAACATGGTCGCCATCCGCGTTTTGCAGGCCATCACGCCGCTGTACGCGCAGCAATGGATCACCCGCTTCGGCTTCGACGCGCAGCGCAACCCGGCTTACCTGAGTCTGGCGCTCGGTTCGGGAGCGGTCACGCCGCTGCAGATGGTGGGTGGCTATGCGATCTTGGCGAATGGGGGTCACCGGGTAGCCCCCTACCTAGTCAAAAAGGTGATCGACAGCAAGGGCCGCCTCCTTGCCATCGCCAAACCGAAGGTGGTGGGCGTGGATGCCGAGCCCGTGATCGAGCCGCGCAATGCCTGGCTAATGACCAGCCTCCTGCGTGATGTGGTGCGCATGGGCACCGCCACCCGCGCCATGAGCCTCGGCCGCGCCGACCTCGCCGGCAAGACCGGCACCACCAACGACAACGTCGACGCCTGGTTTGCCGGCTATACCCCGGGGTTGGTGGCTGTGAGCTGGATCGGTTTCGACCAACCGAAGAGCCTCGGCTCAAAGGAGACCGGTGGAGCGGCTGCATTGCCAATCTGGATCGACTACATGAAGACCGCCCTGCAAGGCGTGCCGGAGCAGTTCATGCCGGAACCCGAAGGCATCGCTCAGGCGATCATCGACCCTGCCAGCGGCCGCTTTGCTGCCAGTGGCCTGATCGAGTACTTCTACGAAGAGCAGACGCCGGCGGCGCAAGCGGCTGCGCAAGAACCCAACCCCGCGACCACGGTCGAGACCCCATGAGCCGCGACCTGCCGCCACGCTTCCAGCGCGAAGCCATCGCCCAAGCTGCGGCGCGGATGATCGCTGAGGATGGCTTGCACGACTACGCGCTGGCCAAGCGCAAAGCGGCCCGGCAACTGGGCGTCACTGGCAATCAGCAACTGCCGAATAACGACGAGATCGATGCTGCGCTGCGCGCCTACCGCGAAGTGTTTCAAACCGGGACCCACCCCGAACTCCTGTACGAACTGCGCAGCATCGCAGCTCAGGTGATGCAAGAACTGGCCACCTATCAACCGCAACTGACCGGCTCCGTGCTCGCAGGCACGGCCGGACCCGAATCCGACATCAACCTATTGTTGTTCGCCGATAGCGACAAAGACGTCGAGATCGATCTGCTCAACCGCGGCATCCCGTTTGAGACTGGCGAGCGCAAACGCCAGCTGCGCGGAGAGACTCGCAAGGTGCCAGTGCTCACCGTGTTCGTCGGTGACGCCGTCGTCAACCTTGAGGTGCTGGAGCCCCGCGACCGCTTCGACCGACCGCGTGGCAACGGCAACCGCGCCGAGCGCGCCGATCTACCCGCTGTTCAACAGTTGCTGGACAGCCAGCCCGACTGACCATTGTCGCATCAGCCCCTTGCCGGATCGGCAGAGGCACGCGTACAATCGAGGGTTCTTTTGATTCCTCACAGGATTTCAGCCATGGTCGTTATTCGTCTGGCTCGCGGTGGCGCCAAGCACCGTCCGTTCTACAGCGTGGTGGTGACTGACTCGCGCAATCGTCGCGACGGACGCTTCATCGAGCGCGTTGGCCATTACAACCCGATCGCTAGCGGCGCCGAGCAGGGCCTGCGCATCGACACCGCCCGCGTCAGCGAGTGGGTTGCCAAGGGCGCGCAAGTTTCGCCGACCGTTCAGCGCCTGATCAAGAGCGGTGCAGCTGCCGCCTGATCAGCCGGTGGTGATGGGCCGGCTGACGGCCCCGTACGGCATCCGCGGATTCATTCGCGTGCAGGTGTTCACCGAGACGCTCGACAGTCTGCTGGACCACCCGCAGTGGTTAGTGGGACGCGGCGGCGAGTGGCAGGCGAGGCAGGTGGTGGAAGCCGACGTGCATGGCGACGGTTTGGTGGTGTTGCTGGACGGCGTGACTACACCAGAAGCAGCGAAGCTGCTGCGGGGGTGCGAGGTGGCGGTGCCCCGTGGCGACCTGCCACCTGCTGAGGATGACGAGGTGTATTGGGTCGACTTGGTCGGCTGCGAAGTGATCAACCGAGAGGGTGTGAACTTCGGTCGTATCGTCGAACTGATGGAAACCGGCGCCAACGACGTGCTGGTGGTGCGCGGTGATCGGGAACGCCTGATCCCGTACATCGACCGCGTGGTGGAGGCGGTCGATCTGGATGCAAAGCGTGTCCGGGTCGATTGGCCGGAGGATTTCTAGCGAGACGGGGGCGGCGTGCGGTTCGATGTGATCACGCTGTTTCCGGAGTTGGTGGCGGCAGTAGCCGGTGGCGGAATCACCGGTCGCGCGTTTGAACGCGGCTTGGCGCAGTTGCAGACGTGGAATCCGCGCGATTTCACGACCGACAACTACCGCACGGTCGACGACCGCCCCTACGGCGGCGGCCCCGGCATGGTGATGTTGGCCGAGCCGCTGGAGCAGGCGATCGCCGCAGCGCGTCAAGCGCAGCGGGACGCGGGAATCACTGACCCGCGCGTGGTGCACATGAGTCCGCAAGGGCGCGTGCTGGACCACCGAACGGTGGTGGACATGGCGCAACGCCCGGGGCTGATCCTCCTGGCGGGGCGCTACGAAGGGATCGACCAGCGCTTGATCGAGCGCGAGGTGGATGAAGAAGTGTCGATCGGGGACTATGTGCTGAGCGGCGGTGAGCTGCCGGCGATGGTCCTGATCGACGCCGTGGTCCGGCATCTTCCGGGCGCGGTCAACGATGCGCAGTCGGTGGTCGAGGAATCGTTCGCTGACGGGCTGCTGGATTGCCCGCACTACACCCGGCCGGAGGTCGACCACCACGGCGAGGCAGTACCCGCGGTGCTGATGTCTGGGCACCACGAGGCGATCCGTCGCTGGCGCCTCAAGCAGAGTCTGGGCCGAACGCTCGCGCGCCGTCCCGACCTGTTGCATCATCGGCGACTGACTGAGGCGGAATCCGGGCTGCTGGCCGAGTATCAGCAGGAACAGGATTCCGGCAAGAAAAACGTCCGGGACACCGGCAAGGAGAAGACATGAACCTCATCGAGCAACTGGAACACGAAGAAATCGCCCGCCTGGGCAAGACCCTTCCCAACTTTGCACCCGGCGACACCGTCGTCGTGCAAGTGAAGGTGAAGGAAGGTAACCGCGAGCGTCTGCAGGCGTTCGAAGGCGTGGTCATCGCCAAGCGTAACCGTGGTCTGAATTCGGCCTTCACCGTGCGCAAGCTATCGGCTGGCGAAGGCGTCGAGCGGACCTTCCAAACGCACTCGCCGCTGGTCGCCAGCGTGGAAGTGAAGCGCCGCGGTGACGTCCGTCGCGCCAAGCTCTACTACCTGCGCGGTCGCACCGGCAAGGCTGCCCGCATCAAGGAAAAGCTGTCGTACGCGAGCAAGGCTCAAGCCGTCAGCGAGTAAGCGACGGTGCGGCGTCCAGCGCGCTATTGCGCGCGGACGACCGCGACCAACTCGACCGTTTCTGCGACGCTCTCTGGCTGGAAGACGGTCTCTCGCCGCGCACTCTGGCCAGTTATCGGGCCGACCTGACACAGTTCGCCGTATGGTTGGCCCCTCGCACTGACAGCCTGCTGTCGGCGGGAAGCGCCGACATCGCCGCGTACCTCGCCCACTTGTTTGGCCCCCGCGGACTCAAAGCCCGCTCGGCCGCGCGCGCAGTGTCGAGCCTACGACGCTTCTATGGCCGACTGTGCCGG
>Ga0214921_10000808_pt1 | contig 55610 bp, 36 predicted proteins | sample LL1505_MetaG_FD_177992 | JGI IMG/M metagenome (GOLD analysis project Ga0214921, IMG submission 177992) | Freshwater microbial communities from Lake Lanier, Atlanta, Georgia, United States - LL-1505 | ecosystem: Environmental > Aquatic > Freshwater > Lake | place: USA: Georgia | collected... | reverse complement strand
GATACGGGTGCAACTGGCGAGACAGGTCCTACTGGAGATACTGGGGCAACTGGTGATACAGGTGCAACAGGAGAAACAGGTCCTACTGGTGAAACAGGGCCTACTGGAGATACTGGGCCTACAGGTCCTACTGGAGAAACAGGGCCTACAGGTGATACGGGTGCAACAGGAGAAACTGGTCCTACAGGTGATACGGGAGCAACTGGTGAAACAGGCCCTACTGGTGATACGGGAGCAACAGGCGAGACAGGTCCTACTGGTGATACTGGGGCAACTGGTGATACGGGAGCAACAGGCGAGACAGGTCCTACAGGTGATACGGGTGCAACTGGCGAGACAGGTCCTACTGGAGAAACTGGACCTACTGGCGAGACAGGTCCTACAGGTGATACGGGAGCAACAGGTGAAACAGGGCCTACTGGCGAGACAGGTCCTACTGGCGATACGGGAGCAACAGGCGAGACAGGTCCTACTGGAGATACTGGGGCAACTGGTGATACGGGAGCAACTGGCGAGACAGGCCCCACGGGTGATACAGGTGCAACAGGAGAAACAGGTCCTACTGGCGATACGGGAGCAACTGGCGAGACAGGTCCTACTGGAGATACTGGGGCAACTGGTGATACGGGAGCAACTGGCGAGACAGGCCCCACGGGTGATACAGGTGCAACAGGAGAAACAGGGCCTACTGGTGATACAGGTGCAACTGGCGAGACAGGTCCTACTGGTGATACAGGTGCAACTGGCGAGACAGGTCCTACAGGTGATACTGGGGCAACTGGTGATACGGGAGCAACAGGAGAAACAGGGCCTACTGGTGATACGGGAGCAACTGGCGAGACAGGTCCTACTGGCGATACGGGAGCAACAGGAGAAACAGGGCCTACTGGAGATACGGGAGCAACTGGCGAGACAGGTCCTACTGGTGAAACAGGCCCCACGGGCGATACCGGAGCAACAGGAGAAACAGGGCCTACTGGTGAAACAGGCCCCACGGGCCATACTGGAGCAACAGGAGAAACAGGTCCTACTGGTGAAACTGGACCTACTGGTGAAACAGGTCCTACTGGTGAAACTGGACCTACTGGTGAAACGGGTCCTACGGGCGAAACAGGTCCCACTGGCGAAATAGGCCCTACAGGTGTAACGGGTCCTACGGGGTGGACAGGTGTAACGGGTCCTACGGGGTGGACAGGTGTAACGGGTCCTACGGGGTGGACAGGTGTAACGGGTCCTACGGGGTGGACAGGTGTAACGGGTCCTACGGGGTGGACAGGCGAAACAGGAGAAATAGGCCCTACAGGCGAAACAGGCCCTACAGGCGAAACAGGACCTACAGGAGAAACAGGCCCCACGGGTGATACTGGTACAACAGGAGAAACAGGACCTACAGGAGAAACAGGGCCTACTGGTGAAACAGGTCCTACAGGTGAAACAGGACCTACAGGAGAAATAGGCCCCACGGGTGATACTGGTGCAACAGGAGAAACAGGACCTACAGGAGAAACAGGACCTACCGGCGAAACAGGAGAAACAGGGCCTACAGGCGAACCTGGTGCTGGAGGTGACCCTGGTGCTCCTGGTGAGCCTGGTGATACAGGTGATACAGGCGAAACAGGACCTACAGGAGAAACTGGCCCTACAGGTGAAACAGGCCCTACAGGCGAAACAGGAGAAACAGGCCCTACAGGCGAAACAGGACCCACCGGTCATCCCGGCACAAAAATATATAGTGGAGTTGGTCCACCTGGCGAAGGTATAGGCGATATTGGCGATTATTATTTGGATACGTCAACTGGTATATTATATGGCCCTAAAACCATTCCCCCTTAAAGGGAGTAACGTCTAGTACTGAAGTTAAGTACTCCCCTAAGGCCACTCTGTGGCGTTATGTGATTGGAGTCACTTTAAGTTCTAGCCATTAGAGCCAAGTACTTAAATTAAGTACTTGGCGGTATCAGCACATTTTAGTAGTGCTGAATGTAAGTACCGCCAACTACTTAATTTAAGTACTCGGCGGTATTAAGTACTTCGCGGTATGAAAAATACAATGTTCCGCAGTCTAAATAGAGATATGTCCTGGCCAGTTGCTGTAGAGTTGGCCGGTCCAACAGGACCTACGGGCCCGGTTGATTCATTTTCATTTTCAGGCACTACGGGAGCAATCCTGTATTCGCCCGATGGCGCTAGCGTTACGGGAAGCAGTAAGTTGGTGTACAAGGAATCCAATGTTAATGTGATAATACCATCTGTATTGCCTATTTCAGGGGAACCATTTGAAATAGCATATGACTCTGCAGGGGGCTATGTAGCTGTTGGAAAGGTTGGTTCTGATCCAAAAAATACACTATACTTATCAAGCCCTGATGGAGAAACATGGACATTCGGAACAGGGCCGATTCAAGGAACTCTATATGGGGTTGCATATGGGCCTACTGGAGGGTATGTGGCGGTTGGAATTGATAATAGTGATCCACCAAATTCCATATACATGACCAGCACTGATGGAGAAACATGGACAGGTGGAACAGGGCCGATTCAAGGAACTCTAAATGCTGTTACATATGACTCTGCAGGCGGGTATGTGGCAGTTGGACAAAATGTAAATGGTACCCTATACTTGTCAAGCCCTGATGGAGAAACATGGACAGGTGGAACAGGGCCGATTCAAGGGCAACTATTTGGAATCACATATGGGCCTACTGGGGGGTATGTCGCTGTTGGATCTGCTAATAATGATACCATATATTTAACAAGCCCCGATGGAGAAACATGGACAGGCGGAACAGGACCTATTCAAGGGCAGCTAAATGCAATAACATATGGGTCTACTTATGGATATGTTGCTGTTGGATATGTTGGAAATGATACCATATACATGTCAAGCCCTGATGGAGAGACATGGACCGGTGGAACAGGGCCTATTCCAGGATTACTAACGGCTGTCACATACGATCCTGTAGCTGGATATGTGGCGGTTGGATTTATTGAAGGCCCTCCACGAAATACCCTATACTTAACAAGCCCTGATGGAGAAACATGGACAGGCGGAACAGGGCCGATTGAAGGAAGTCTATTTGGAATCACATATGGTTCTCCTGCTGGATATGTAGGTATTGGAGTATCACCTTCAAAAAGTACCCTATATTTGTTAAGCCCTGATGGAGAATCATGGACAGGTAGCGCCGAAATGGGTAGTACAGGTGGAGAGGTCCTAAAAACATCGATCACCATTGATACCCTCGTAGACAATCTCGGTTCCACTGGTGCCCCTGGGCAGGTACTGAGTGCAGGGCCGGCGGGTGGTGGGCTTAAATGGGTAAGCGGAGGTGCCGGCGACACAGGTCCCACAGGGGCAGAAGGCCCCACAGGCCCCACAGGCGAAGCATTCTCCTTCTCAGGCACTACGGGAGCAATCCTGTATTCGCCCGATGGCGCTAGCGTCACAGGGAGCACTAAGCTGGTGTACAATGAGATTGTAACGACACCTACAACATTTTCTATTTTAGGATATCTATATGGAATTGCATATGGGCCTACTGGAGGGTATGTTGCTGTTGGATATGTTGGACCTAATACCCTGTACTTAACAAGCCCGGATGGAGAAACATGGACAGGTGGAACAGGGCCGATTCAAGGACGGCTAAATGGAATCGCATATGGGCCTACTCATGGCTATGTGGCTGTTGGATATGTTGGGCCTTATACCCTATACTTATCAAGCCCTGATGGAATAAGCTGGACAGGCGGAACAGCGCCGATTCAAGGAACTCTAAATGCTGTTACATATGACTCTGCAGTGGGATATATCGCTGTTGGATATAACGAACCTGATAGCATATACTTGACAAGCCAAGATGGAGAAACATGGACAGGTGGAACAGGGCCGATTCAAGGAGCGCTAAATGGAATCGTCTATGGTTCTGAAGCGGGATATGTGGCAGTTGGACAAGCTGGAAGTGATACCCTATACTTGTCAAGCCTCGATGGAGAGACATGGACAGGCGGAACAGGGCCGATTCAAGGGCAACTAAATGGAATCACATACGGGCCTACTCATGGATATGTGGCTGTTGGAAGAACGTTTGAATATCCATACGATACCATATACTTATCGAGCCAAGATGGAGAAACATGGACCGGTGGAACAGGGCCTATTCAAGGAGTTCTAAAAGCAGTGACATATGACTCGGCAGGCGACTATGTAGCGGTTGGATATGCCGGTAATAATACCCTATACTTGTCAAGCCCCGATGGAGAAACATGGACAGGTGCAATCGGTCCGATTCAAGGGCAGCTAAATGGAATTATATATGATTCTGTAGGAGGATATGTCGCTATTGGTCGAGCATTCGATAATGATGATAATCCTGTTACTATATACCAGAAAAGCCCCAATGGTGTGTCATGGATAGGTAGCGCCGAAATGGGTAGTACAGGTGTATACTCACTAACAACATGTATCACTATTGACACCCTCGTAGATAATGATGGTTCGAAAGGCCTTCCTGGGCAGGTACTCAGTGCAGGACCCACGGGTGAAGGGCTTGTGTGGAAAGAACTCACTCCAAGTGACATAACATTCACAGGCCCCACAGGAGCAATCCTGTATTCGCCCGATGGCACGAGCGTGACGGGGAGCACCAAGCTGGTGTACAAGGAAGAGCCCTTTGAAATACCTACACGTGTTTCTATTCCAGGGGAACTATATGGAATCACATATGGGCCTACTGGGGAGTATGTTGCTGTTGGAAAATATTATGATCCTTTGATTGGTTCAGAAACAATCTACTTAAGAAGTTCAGATGCAGATATATGGGTATCTGGAACAGGGCCGATTCAAGGATGGCTACGTGGAATCGCGTATGGGCCTACTGGAGGGTATGTGGCGGTTGGAAAGGATAATAGTTATCCATCAAATACCCTATACTTGTCAAGCCCTGATGGAGAAACATGGACAGGTGGAACAGGGCCGATTCAGGGATATCTACGAGGAATAACATATGGGCCAACTGGTGGATACGTGGCGGTTGGATATGATATGAATTATCCACAAAATACCCTATACTTGTCAAGCCCTGATGGAGAAACATGGACAGGGGGAACAGGGCCGATTCAAGGACAGCTACTTGGAATCACATATAGACCTGATTATGGATATGTGGCGGTTGGATCTGCTAGTGGTGATAGCTTATACATGTCAAGTCCTGATGGAGAAACATGGACAGGCGGAATAGGGCCGATTCAAGGATATCTAAATGCTGTTACATATGACTCGGCAGGCGGATATGTGGCGGTTGGATATGCTGGAAATGATAGCTTATACATGTCAAGTCCTGATGGAGAAACATGGACAGGCGGAACAGGGCCTATTCAAGGACAGCTACTTGGAATCACATATGGGCCTACTCATGGCTATGTTGCTATTGGATATGATGAGAATGGTACCATATACATGTCAAGCCCAGATGGAATAAGCTGGACAGGTGGAATGGGGCCTACAGGAAGTATATTCGGAATAACCTATAACTCTACAGGGGGTTATGTGGCGATTGGAAATCAAGATCCACTACTTAATAATCAATTTAATACAATTCAACTTACAAGCCCCGATGGACAGGCCTGGGTATTTAACAGGCTTATGGGTAGTATAAATATAACAACTATAAAAACATCCATCACCATCGACACCCTCATAGACAATCTCGGTTCCACTGGTGCCCCTGGACAGGTACTGAGCGCAGGGCCGGCGGGTGGGGGGCTTAAATGGGTAAGCGGCGGGGCCGGTGATACAGGCCCTACAGGGGCAGAAGGCCCCACAGGCGAGGCATTCTCCTTCTCAGGCACTATGGGGGCGATCCTGTATTCGCCCGATGGCGCAAGCATAACAGGGAGCACTAAGCTGGTGTACGCAGAACAGGAGGTAATTGTTGGCCAGACAGGGGCATATGTGCCTTTCCCAGGACAGCTATTTGACATCACATATGACTCTGTAGGTGGATATGTCGCTGTTGGTTATGGATTTAATCTGTCTGGTAATACGATGTATTCAACAAGCCTAGATGGAGAGACATGGACAAGCGGGATAGGGCCTATTCCAGGAGTTCTAAATGTTGTTACATATGGGTCTACTGGTGGGTATGTGGCTGTTGGATATGATACGAATAATAGTAATATCATATACATGTCAAGCCCTGATGGAGAAACATGGACAGCTATGCAATCAGAGTCTATCTCATTTGTAACACAGCTATCAGGAATTGCATATGGGCCTACTGGAGGGTATGTAGCTATTGGTGGGCCGGGTTTCAACCCCACCTTTTATATGTCAAGCCCTGATGGAGAAACATGGACAAGTGGAACAGGGCCGATTGAAGGGGCGTTAAATGGGATTGCATATGGGCCTACTGGTGGCTATGTGGCCGTTGGGTCTATTGCCAGCAATAATGATACCCTATATTTGTCAAGTCTAGATGGAGAAACATGGACGGGCGGAACAGGGCCGATTCAAGGAATTTTAAATGGAATCACATATGGGCCTACTGGCGGGTATGTGGCGGTTGGATATGCTGGAAGTGATACCCTATACTTGTCAAGTCTCGATGGAGAAACATGGACGGGCGGAACAGGGCCTATTTCAGGGCAACTATATGGGGTTGCATATGGGCCAACTCATGGATATGTTGCTGTTGGAGTTAACTATCCTGATACCATATACATGTCAAGCCTCGATGGAGAGACATGGACAGGTGGAACAGGGCCAATTCAAGGACAACTATCTAGAATCACATATGGGCCTACTGGTGGGTATGTGGCAGTTGGATATGATATGAATAATAATGGCATATATATGTCAAGCCCTGACGGAGAGACATGGACCGGTGCTAATATACCTTACACGGGTTCCGTTGGGGTAACCGCCCTGAAAACATCCATTACCATCGACACCCTCGTAGACAATCTCGGTTCCACTGGGGGGCCTGGGCAGATCCTCACGGCGGGGCCCACGGGTGGCGGGCTTGTGTGGAGAGAACTCACTCCAAGTGACATATCATTCACAGGCCCCACAGGGGCAATCCTGTATTCGCCCGATGGCGCAAGCATAACAGGGAGCAGTAAATTGGTATACAATGAATCCAATGTTTATGTTGTAATACCATCTGCATTGCCTATTTTAGGGCGACTAAATGGAATTGCATACGGGCCTACTCATGGATATGTGGCGGTTGGATATGTTGGGTCTGATACCCTATACTTGTCAAGCCCCGATGGAGAAACATGGACGGGTGGAACAGGTCCTATTCAAGGGCAACTATATGGAATCACATATGGGCCTACTGGAGGATATATTGCCGTTGGTCGTGATAATAGTAGTCAACCTCATAATACTCTATATATGTCAAGCCCTGATGGAGAGACATGGACCGGCGGAATAGGGCCTATTCAAGGGCAGCTAAATGGAATCGCATATGGGGCTACTGGTGGGTATGTGGCGATTGGATATGCTGATTCTGATACCATATACATGTCAAGCCTCGATGGAGAGACATGGACAGGTGGAACAGGGCCTATTCAAGGAGATCTACGAGGAATCACATATGGGCCAACTCATGGCTATGTGGCTGTTGGAAATAACTATCCTGATACCATATACATGACAAGCCCCGATGGAGAAACATGGGTAGGTGGAAACGGACCGATTCAAGGGATACTAAGTGGAATCACCTATGCCCCTACTTATGGATATGTCGCTGTTGGATTTAATGCTAATAGTTATAGTATATACTTAAGAAGCCCTGATGGAATTACATGGACAAGCGGAATAGGACCTATTCAAGCAAACCTAAATGGAATCACATGGGACTCGGTAGGCGGATATATGGCGGTTGCACCGGGTAATCTTGGTGCCCCATACATGTCAAGCCCAGATGGAGAAACATGGACAGGTGGAATAGGGCCAATTCAAGGGCAACTATATGGAATCGCATATGGGCCTGCAGGCGGGTATGTGGCTGTTGGTAAAACAGACGATATTTATGATAATAATATTACTATATATCAGAAAAGCTCCGATGGAGAATCATGGACAGGTAGCACAACTATGGGTAGTACAGGTGGAGAGGTCCTAAAAACATCCATCACCATTGACACCCTCGTAGACAACCTCGGTTCCACAGGCGCTCCTGGGCAGGTACTGAGTGCAGGGCCGGCGGGTGGTGGGCTTAAATGGGTAAGCGGTGGGGCCGGCGACACCGGTCCCACAGGGGCAGAAGGCCCCACGGGCGTTGCATTCTCCTTCTCAGGCACTACAGGGGCAATCTTGTATTCGCCAGATGGCACGAGCATAACGGGGAGCAGTAAGTTGGTGTACAAGGAGGAAATCGAAACGACAATGGTACCAGCTCCTATTCCAGGGGGACTATTTGGAATAGCATATTCGCCTATACATGGGTATGTGGCTATTAGAAGTGATAGCGTATACTTAACAAGTCTCAGCGGAGAAACATGGACAAGTGTGACAGGGCCGATTCAAGGAACTCTATATGGAATCACATGGGACTCTTATGGCGGGTATGTCGCGGTTGGATTTGCTGGAAGTGATACCCTATACATGTCAAGCCCTGATGGAGAAACATGGGCCGGTGGAACAGGGCCGATTCAAGGAGTTCTAAATGGAATCACATATGGTTCTGCAGCGGGCTATGTGGCTGTTGGATATGCTGGAAATGATACCCTATACTTGTCAAGCACTGACGGAATAACATGGACAGGCGGAACAGGGCCGATTCAAGGGACACTAGAAGGGATCACATATGGTTCTGAAGGTGGGTATGTGGCAGTTGGAAGAACGTTTAATTATCCATTCGATACCCTATACATGTCAAGCACTGATGGAGAAACATGGACAGGCGGAACAGGGCCGATTCAAGGAGTTCTAGAAGGTGTTGCATATGGGCCTGCAGGGTATGTGGCGGTTGGATTTGATGCTAATATTCCATCAAATACCCTATACTTCTCAAGTTCCGATGGAGAAACATGGACAGGCGGAACAGGGCCTATTCAAGGAGAGCTACGAGGAATCACATATGGACCTATTGATGGGTATGTGGCTGTTGGACAGGCTCTTTTTGATACGCTATACTTAACAAGCCCCGATGGAGAAACATGGACAGGCGGAACAGGGCCTATTCAAGGGCAACTATATGGGGTCGTATTTGATTCTGAAGATCAGGTGTATGTGGCTGTTGGAGCTGATTCTGATTCTCCAGAAAATATCATGTACTTATCAAGCCCCAATGGCGTTTCATGGACCGGTAGCGCCGAAATGGGTAGTACAGGCGTCAACACACTAAAAACATCCATCACCATCGACACCCTCGTAGATAATCTCGGTTCCACAGGGGGGCCTGGGCAGGTACTGAGTGCAGGGCCGACGGGTGGCGGGCTTGTGTGGGCTGAGCCTACTATATCAATTGCTGGTGTAACAGGAGCAATCCTGTATTCGCCCGATGGCGCTAGCGTCACGGGGAGCAGTAAGCGGGTGTACAATGAGGTTATAATACCATATATAGCAATTCTAGCGGGAATTGCCTATGGGCCTACTGGTGGCTATGTGGCTGTTGGATTTGATGCTAATACTCCACAAAATACCCTATACATGTCAAGCCCTGATGGAGAAACATGGACAGGTGGAACAGGACCTATTCAAGGGGTGTTAAATGGAATCGCATATGGGCCTACTGGAGGATATGTGGCTGTTGGATATGATAATATTAGTTCACCAAATTCCATATACATGACCAGCACTGATGGAGAAACATGGACCGGCGGAACAGGGCCGATTCAAGGAGAGCTACAAGGAATAACATACGGGCCTACTGGAGGGTATGTTGCTGTTGGAAATGCATATGGTGATACCCTATACTTGAGAAGCCCAGATGGAGAAACATGGACAGGCGGAATAGGGCCTATTCCAGGGCGGCTAAATGGAATCGCATATGGGCCTACTGGAGGCTATGTAGCGGTTGGATATAAAGGTTCTGATCCAATATATGATACTATATATTTAATAAGCACTGATGGAGAGACATGGACAGGTGGAACGGGGCCGATTGAAGGGGCGTTAAATGGGATTGCATATGGGCCTACTGGAGGCTATGTAGCGGTTGGTCGTGATAATAGTTCTCCATCAAATACCCTATACTTATCAAGCCTTGATGGAGAGACATGGACAGGTGGAACAGGGCCTATTCAAGGAGAGCTACGAGGAATCACATATGGACCTACTGGAGGCTATGTGGCTGTTGGATATGATACGAATTTTAATGGCATATACTTTACAAGCCCAGATGGAGAAACATGGACAGGCGGAACAGGGCCGATTCAAGGAGTTCTATCTGCAATAACATACGACGCTACAGGTGGGTATGTGGCTGTTGGATTAAATCCTACTAATTACGATGTTATATACATCTCAAGCCCAGATGCAGAAACATGGACAGGTGGTAGTATCTACATGGCTGGAGATGATACAATAAAAACATCCATTACCATCGATACCCTCGTAGACAACCTCGGTTCCACAGGGGGGCCTGGGCAGTTCCTTACGGCAGGGCCGGCGGGTGGTGGGCTCGAGTGGACAACAGGTCCCGTGGGGCCGACAGGCCCCACAGGACCTTCGATAAGTTACCAACTGGGAAATAATCCCTATGCAACAGGTGCCAGTTTAATAACAACAACAATTGGAACGGCCCAAACACGTATATATGAAGTTGGTCCAATCACAACAACCGCTTCCACAAAACTACTGATTATGGCGAATGCATCTTTTACATCGAATAATAGACGTGTTGTTATGACAGTAGGGAGAGCAACGACATCCGGTGCTATTGCAGCAAACTCCACAAATATCGTAACAGGCACAACGCCGGTCACTCTTCCTCCAACTACAACTGCATATTACATGGCAGCTACATCTGAAGCAAACAATCATGAATCAAACGTGAATGGTTTCGCAATAGATGTTCCTGGTGCAGGAACATTCTATTATACCATTTGGATGTCTTCAGACGCCTCACATAACTATAGTGAGATGACAGCCATGTTAACAGCTTTACAGATAAATTAACGCATTTCCTAGAAAGAATAAATCCAATATCCCAAGAGAGGATGTCATATACATCGGGACAACAGCTTCTTCTCCCTGAATCCACACGGAAACAGAGAAAAGAACGACGTGTCACCATTGCAGTCAATAGCGGCGACCGCAATTTAACAGCGAATTATTCCCCCAACAATTTCAAATGTGTATTTCGCCGCCCCCTCAAAGACATCATATCAGTGGAACTGATCGGTGGATGTATTCCCGCCGATCTCTATAATGTCACAGAGGAATGGAATAAATTCATATTCACAGAATCCATCAATCGATATACTATCACACTCACTCCCGGCCAATATACTGCTGCCGAACTCGCAACCGAATTACAGACGCAGCTGAATGTCACTGCCACCCTGAATACATATTCGGCCACATTCCATACAATAACAAAAAAACTGGAAATTCGCCGTATAACTGGCTGGGAACAATACGCCCTCCTATTTGAAACAGGTACACCCTACGTCGACAGCATCAATTCCTATACGGGAGCAATAGAGCGCATCCTATCCCCTGCAAAGCTCCTCGGATTTGGAATATGGGACTACCCCTCACCCCCAAATGGCGTACTCATTTCGCCGAATAGAATGGACCCCGACTATTGTATTAAACGCGCCTACATTCACATCAATGCCGATAATTCCATTGAGCTGAATCGTATTGAATCCGGTGGAGGACGCCATGATTGTTTCCATATTGCCTATATGGACACGAGCACCGACGGCTACTTTTATTTCAATAAGGACGTATATGCCCCCATTTTCTATTCGAGCCCCGCACCCATTTCGCGCATGTCATTCATGACTATCAGCATACGTGACGAATATTATCGACTTATTGACTTGGGTGGCCACGATTTCACACTCATTTTCGAAATCACAAGTCTTGAATAATTCGCCGGTTACGAACGATATATATACGATATTCTCGTTGAATGCATATCTTATAGGCATACAACAAGGTAAAGAGGGCAAGGCAAATGGAAGAGCCCATGATCAATTTGTACCGATAGGCTTCAATAAGAACGACGTCGCCCACTGCAGTGATATTCTCCATATATCGTCAATTTGTAGACCGATTCTTCAATTTTGTCTTACTCCATACTTCATGAAGGCTGGAAAACAGGCAATTAAACCCATGTTCACGCAATTTGCCCCGAATTATCTCATAATCGCATACATGGGGATAATCCTTTTCGAAAATGAAAAGGGAACAGGACTTATACAGGCGCGGATTTTCTTCCATAAATTTCCCCAAGAATCCTTCGCAATCTGCCACCAAGGTATTGAATTCCAAATTATACTCCCTCTCCACCTCCTCCAATGAAAATACGGGGAATGTGGCCTCAGTCGTCTCAACAGAATGGCTTGCATAGTCGCGATCCACTAATTTCAGCGGTTTCTTCGAAATTCCCCCCTTTAGAATATGAAAGGCGCACCCGTTCTTATCCCGATTTCGTTGAAGAGGCCCCCATATAGTGGAATCTGGCTCCACTGATACTTGATTATGAGGATTGGCCAATTTACGATTTATAATACAGGAAACGGACCCATAACGCGCCCCCAATTCGAGAACAACATTATCCGCGCCAATATATTGGTCCACAAGCACTTGTTCGGGCAATTCGATGTGATGATGATTGAATATCCTGCCATTTTTATTCTCTAATGTGAGGGTCGTGGTAGCCATATCGGCAGTATAGGTATCATCGAAAATAATAATTCCATCGACACATTTATAAATTCGGTAAAAATATCGGAGCATCGTTTGATAGGTTGCATTTTCCAAGATGTAGAATTTCATCCGCGCCAGCCCCTTGTTTTCCAGCATTTGAATAATATCCTCTCGAGCACCTCTTGGAACTATGAGGAAAAAATCATTTGAGGGATTTGTATACAATTCCTGTATTCTCTCCATATTTGCATTTAGGGCAAATATTCCAATAATACATATTTGCGTTTCATAATCGGGGTGAAACACTCTGTTTAAATAGGGGGGTGTTTCAGCCCGTTTCCAAATTTGGACAACATCTGAGATACTATCCCAGGCATTGGATGTCTTAAAGAAGGCGTCCGAATTGTTTAGCTGTTTCCAAATTGGCACGATGAATTTGGGGCCTAAACGATTGATCTCCGAATTGCGTATCAAACTGAAATTATTTTGACCTTCATTGAAGAATTGAATATAGGCCAGCTTCGGAATTTTCAGCATCTTTGTATGTTTACAGGTGGAAAGTAGTACTTCCAGATCATCACATATTGGCAACATTTCGGAATAATTTCCAACTTGGAGCAACAGATCCCGTTTCCATATACGCGGATGATTCGGCATACATGTCAAATGTGACATCGTAACATTGTTTATTTGAGGAGTACTCATGACATTCACCCATCCATGGCTCGTTTTCTGATAATAATATCCCGAATATCCCTTGCAGGCAAAATCGCCGTAAGAAAAATTCGCGCCGTTTTCATATATGTTACAATAATCCATATAAATGAAGCCCACGTCAGGATGTTTCTGAAATCCGGTAGTCGCGTCCTCTAATAAATCGGGCAATATTATATCGTCGTGGTCTAGCTCAAGCACATATTTACCACGACACAGAGATATGGCCTCATTTTTGACATTCCCTATGGAACCACTATTCCCGCTCCGATTATACAGACGAATACGGGGTTCATTGGCGAACATGGTTTTCAAAAAGGCAAAATGTTCATCACTTCCGGAATCATCCACGATGACCCATTCCCAATCCGGGTTCGTCTGTGCTTTTAGACTATGATAGGGGCGTTCGATTTTCTTATAGGATTGGTAACAGGTTGTAAAGATGGAAAAAACGGGGCGGGAAATTTCACGTTTATTCAATACGTTCGAAATATAACAATATGCAACACTTCGTTCAAAGCGTTCCGGGTCAGTATATTTGACATGTATCCAATGTTTACATAGACGCTCCGATATAACGGAGCGGACATCGCGTATATATTCCTTTTCATCGGGGCCATATGTTACGAGGACATGATAGTGTGAATTGTATAAATGCTCTAAGAATGCCTTGTCACTCGTTATATGAAGAGTGCATTTGGTATTTTTGACAGCTTCATCGATTTCATTGTATTTGTCGTACCTGTATAAGATTACCACAGGATATTTGGACATTATATGTAAATTTTAAGGACTCTTTAACCCATTACCGCCAAGTACTAGACGTTACGACTAGTAAATAAATATTCCTACAGAATAGGATGGCTCTTTTACAAGCAAATATAGATTTGGATGGAGGGCCTGGAACAATACAATATAAGGCAGTTGATACCGCTCTCACTTCTGTGAAAGATATAAAAGGTGTTTTTGTCACTACGTTCTATTTTCATGACAAATATGAAGGGCAGGATCAGCCTTGGACAAAGACTGATATTTATAAAAAGGGTATTCTACACATGTTAAGTGTTACGGATGATCCGGCCTTTGCCGGCTGGAAATTAATCATCTATACGGATCAAATAAGTTTAGAAACCCCGTATTCATCTACGACCACCAATGTTGAAATGCATAAACAAGAGTGGGAGATTATTAAAACACACAAAAATACCATATTCGCCGTTATTGATTCCACCGATTTTGCCGTGGGAGATGGTACCGATACGAGGACTATTGACAATGCAATTATTCGCGCGTTTCGTATGCGAGCATTTCACGATTTTCATAATATTCCCGTAATGATTCGAGATGCCGATACACTCTTTGAAAATATTGTGAAAATTTTGGATGGGGGGCGACCGGCCAAATTCAAAGAGGAAATGATTACTTGGGAAAAGACATTTTTGGAGAATCTGAAGACAAAACCGGCACAGACCTTGGTGATTGCTTCCCAGCCGAATTATCACAGACAATGGCATGTGGATCCTGCAACGGGTGTGTCCACCACCGGGTGTTATGCTGCAGTGACGAGCACTCTTGGAAATATAGATGAATGGAAAAACGGCTCATTGTGGAGAAAATGTTTTGCATATTTGAAGAAAAATACGAAAATTGAGAATGTAACGGGGACACGGAAGCCGAAAAATATTTCATTGCCAACCTATATTGGAAAGGATGAACAGCTATTATCGTATGTGATTATACCGGAAATTCTGAATAAGGTGTATTTTTACTATTTGGAATATATACAGGTGGAGGGTGTGAAAATTCAGATGTCTGAGGAAACACCATTTGCCGATAAGGTCTTGGATGCACACCTGTTTCCTGAGCCTAGATATCCTTCGCCGTATATTCAAGTGCTTGGAGAGGCTCTGCCCGAACTAGAGGGCTCTGCCGCGCTGAAACGAAAGGATGAGAATGTTAAGACGGAAGAAACCATTTTAAAGCCGGAAATCATCCCCTTGTCATTTAGCCCTATAACAAATCGTCTGATGCACATTATATTCGAATATTACGTGGATAAAATGAAACGGGCGGCGGTGACGACTCTACAGGGCGGGGGGCGCCACGGCGTAAAGCGGGGAGGCAAAAAAACAAGGCGTCGTGATAAAAAGCGCCAGGACAAAAAGCGGCGTAATAAATCTAAGCGTTACCACCGCTAATTACTTAACTTCAGTACTAGACCTTATAGCCGCAAGTAAATACTATCACCAATCGACCACGAGGGTGTAATACACGCCTCTGCATCCACCAACATCTCTAAGGTGCGCGTGTCATTTGAGAGTGTGGCCATGTTTCTCCATTCCTCCAATAGATGGAGCATCGACGATAGGAGCCGCATAATATTCCCTTCAAAGATGTCATAATCATAGCAAAGTTGCGTAATAGTCTCGCCATTCACGAGGCGCCATATCATTTCCACATGCCCCGTGTAAATAGACCAATATCCCGGTTTCGGCGAAATAATACTATTGTCCCTCTCCACTTCCATACATGTATTTGCAAGGCTAATCAGCGTCTTCTTAGCTTCCGGAAGAAGCGAACATTCTGTCCCCGCCTCATCGGATGTAGGAAGAAAGAAGGCCAAGAAAGTAAGCAACTCTTCGCGTGTCTGCAGTAACTCGCGACTCTTTGAATAAAACAATGGCATAAGAATCGGATGACCCTCATTCACTTCTGATGCCAAGGTCCCAAGAGGTGTCAAGGCGTCCCCATCCAGAAATCCATATTCCCTCAGTGCATCGAGAGTGCTCTCCACGCGCCTGAGAGAGTCCGTTTCTAGAAACTCGATATCCTTTTGAATCTCCATTTCCTCACGGGCCAAAGTGGTATACTTCTTCCATATCTCCTTTTCGAGCTTCCACCAGACAGGCCCCATATGCCGCTGTTTCCAAGTCTCCAACTCCCGCTGGACCTTCTTTCGCTCTGCATTTCCGCTCGATTTTAGCGCGCAACTGATTTCATCCAGCTGTTTCATATCGACGATTTGCTCCGGAGTTACGCCTAGGCGCTCCTTCTCTTCGATACATGTGATCAAATCGCGCTTAGAGGCCTCCACTTTCTGTGTTTGCTTACACGACCAATAGGATTGTTTCATGACATCCATCCATCGAGTATTTCCCGTGTGAAGCGTTTTGAGGAGAAAATCATAATAGAAGGTCATGCGTGATTGGAATGTCGTCTGGGAACCCGTCATCATTCGCTTCATCGTATCGAGCGACTCCGGCTCCCGACTGGGCAAATAAATGACATTGCCTCGAACATCCTTTCCTCGCCGCCCAGCCCGACCGGCCATCTGAATATACTCATCCGTCGTGAGAAGGCGCAAGCCCTCTTTCGTATCATCGTATTTGCGAAAACCAGTGAACACGACCGATTTGGTGGGCATATTGATTCCCACGGCAAATGTTTCCGTGGCGAAGAGGACCTTAATGTATCCGCGCCCAAAGAGGATTTCCACGATTTCTTTGAGTACGGGAAGAAGGCCACTATGGTGATAGGCCACGCCCTTATCCAAGAGGGCGCGTAGCGTATGATATTGCTGCATTTGCTGGAGAGTCTCGCCATAGCGATGTAGATGGAAATCGATAATATGATGCATGGCGGCCACGTCCGAGCTATCGAGAAGCGAGTGCTCTACGGAACCGGCATAGCGCTCACAATCCTTTCGACTGAATACGAAGAAGATGGCCGGAAGAAGCTCTGCATCGGCCAAGCGCCCAATCATTCCATTCATCTCGTGTAGAAACGATTTCTTTAAGGAACCTCCCGTAATAACGGCATCCTCATATCCGCCTCGGCGACGATCATCCACGCGTTGACGATGCTGTGCCTGCGTCTTTTCTTGCTGGCTATTCCATCGAAGCCAGGCATTATAGGCGGCGGCATCAAATCTATCGCGATGGTCCATTACGGGCACAAACTCATCCCCCTTGTATACGCCGTGAACAAGGGGAACAATACGATATTCGGTAGAGATGAGATGGATGGGTTTTTGTTTGAGCTCCCCCAGCCATTGGCCGAACATTTCGGGGGCATCGATGGTTGCAGAGAGGAGGATGAGATTCACTTCGCGTGGCAAAAGAATGAGAGTTTCTTCCCATACTGCCCCGCGATCCTTGTCATTGATGTAGTGGCATTCATCGAACACCACGGCATCCAGACGATCCGTGCTCAAGGCGGCGGTAATACCAATATGTGCCGTCCCCGTATTGCGCTTGAAGAGAAGATTGCGCAGAATTTCCGTGGTCATAATCACAATATCGGCATCCGGCTTGAACTTGATATCACCGGTCATGATTCCCACGCGTTCGGGAAACATTTTCTTGAGATCGTAGAACTTCTGATTGCTCAGTGATTTGATGGGGGTGGTATAGAAGACTCGTCCGCCGCGTCGGAGACTTTCGGCGATTTGATACTCGCCTACCAGAGTTTTGCCAGAGCCGGTCTTAGCCGTTACGAGAACATTCTCGTGACGGCTAATGGCTGAAATGGCATGTTGCTGAAATGGATCAAGAGGGAAGGAATAGGTGATTGCAGGGTCGGACACGGCCTCTGCAGGTTCATTCGGCTTCACTATGTGGAGATAGGGCATACAAAGATGTTTTCACTAGCCTAATTCAATTTTTTGCTGCCAAGTAGTGGCTCTTACTCATTACTTCTGCCTACAGATTCCATATTCACCGCCGAGTTTTGCGGAACGGCCGAGGCCATAGTAACCCGCTTTTCCTTCCGCTTGTTGCTCTTTTTCCTTTTGTTCGCGATAGACTTTGCTAACATATATTCCTTCACCGCCTTCTTCGTAGACTGGGACGGATGGGCATTCCGATATTTTCTTATTTCCTTAACAAGGTTCTTGGGAGGACGTTTGTAGTATGACTTGCCTTCATTATTGCTACGCGCTCTTGTCAAAGCGTTGTATACCGAGTTACGGCTATTGGATACACGCCGAGTCATGCGCGCCGGCGGTGCCACATTGGCCATGGGGGACGAGCGTTTGCTTCTACGCGTCAGCCATGTGGATACCTTCTTTTCTAAATCGCCCAAGAATGACTCGAAATCGTTCCGCAATTGTTTTTTCACGCCATCCATATCAAGATCTGCCGGAAGAGGCGGGCATTTTCCCTTTTTAGGCTGCTGTGCCTCTGCCATCTTCTCTTCGATGAGCGCATCACGCTGGCGTATTGCATCCGATTCCGATGTCCCAGCCTGTTTTAAGCGCATATAATGAAAGAATGCCTGGCGAAGAATAGCATTTCCGGGGTTCATACCTTTTGCTGCCATACTCGCTTTCAGTTCATCGACTCTGGTTTTGATTTCAGAGGCCGTCAATCCAGTAGAACCCTTGGGCGCTTTACGTGTTTTTACCGGAGGGGTGTTAAGAGGTGCATTCATGGGCAGTTCTACGCCTGGAGCAGATGCCTCCACATTATTCGGGCTCGTTGACTCCTCCTCTTCGGGCAGTTCTTCCATAGGTATTCCTTCGACCTCCTCTTCTTCTTCAGCGAGCCCCCCCATAGTAGTCGTCTCTTCAAGAGATACTGACTCTTCAAGAGGAGCAGAAGCATTGGCAGAAGCATTGGCAGAAGCATTGGCAGAAGCATTGGCAGACTCATTTGCAGAAGCATTGGCAGACTCAGGCAAACTACTTAATTCCGAGGCACCAGAATTTTCAGATAAAGGGGAAGGACCCAGACTATTATTTGCAGCCACGATCTTTGCCGAATTGGAAGACATTTCTATTAATAGCCGCGATAATCATTCATTTCATTCATTTCATTCATTCCCTCTTTTTTGGGAGGGGGCTTCGCCACCACCGGGGCCGGTTTCTTAAATACTATCGATAGGACAAAGGGTAGTAAATATAAGATCAGGGCGGGTATAAACAATAAATATAAATCGGACATATTTTTCATAATCATTGCAACCAGGGCAGTAAGACCTAATAATACCACATGCCCACCAAGCGCGTTCTTAGAATTTTCCCTAGCATACCTTTTAATAATATCGAGCATATCATTTTTCCCATCCGGAAGGGAATTCAGCATGCCGAAATAAAATATAAGGTCATGAACCAGTTGTACAGACATAATAATACAAATAAACACAAAGGGTGACCATTCCTTTCCATAGGATCCGTACATCGACGTGTAAATAAAACGAGCCACTTGAACAAGTATTACTACCAACATTATATTGGATAAAACGCCTTCCAGACCAAATACATCAAAATATGTATTGAGATATATGCCCCCCAAATTTCCCAGCCGGGCTGCTACTATCGATAAGAATAATGTAAAAAGTGAGGCATTGGCAATTACAAAGAGATCCTCTGTTTTTTTATAGTCGCCGATATCCGATAATTCTAGACCCGATCTCGTAATACCACCCCCTTCCATTCTATTTATCATATATTATAAAATGCATCCACGAGTGCAGTATAATTTTTGATATCTGCCCAACGGGAAGAATATGGGGGCTGTTTCAATCTCATATGAAAGATCGTTGGATCTGTACGAATCCGTTCGATCATTTTTTCCAAATTCGAATTCGTAATTTCTAAAAAATTATGACGATGTATTTTCACCCCAATTTCCTTACACACCTTTCCAAAGGTGATATCATCGATCTGGAATTGTTTATCCTGGCGCTGCAAAAGTATTTTTGCAATATCGGGTGTAAAGGAAAATCCACAGCCTGAAGGATATGGCATACCTCCGTAATTATTAATAGGGCCTTCCATACACATGGTTTTTGGAAGACCCTCTAAAAATTTCAGGTATCGGTCAAAAAGGAAAAAGGAAGATAAATTCGGACGACAAATAAAATCGAATTCATCTAGACGATGTTCAAAAAATTTCAAGGCGTCCAGAGTTTTTTTATAGAGATTGTGCATGTTTTCCGTCCCCTTTAGAAAGAGTGTATTCCCGGAAAGTTCTTCCACAGAAGAGTATCTATAGAAATAACATTCACACGAGGGATTCGAATTCATATAGCGTTTCCATTGTTCCGTGAATTTGGAATAAACATCACCACCAGATGCCAAGATAAGAAATAGAACTTTCATTACTGATAAAACATGGAATATATTTGCATAGTATCAACGCTCATTTATTGCCGCCAAGTACTTAACTTCAGTACTAGACATTATAAAACTCATCCACAAGTTTCGTATAATTTTTTAAATCTGCCGAACGATTCGACGAAGCCGTTTGTTTCAATCGCATATGAAAGATCTTTGGATTAGATCGAATTTGTTCAATCATAGCCGTATATGTAGAATCCTTCAAAATATCTACCCTACGTGGACTAGTTTTATCTCTATATATTTTTATACCAATTTCCTTACACACTTTTCCAAAGGTAACGTCATCGATATGGAATTGTTTATCTTGGCGCTTCAGGAGTATTTTTGCAATATCGGGTGTAAAGGAAAATCCAGACCCTGCAGGAAATGGTATACCTCCGTGATTTCCAACAACACCCTCTACACACATAGTTTTTGGAAGACCCTCTAAAAATTTCAGATATCGATCGAATATAAAAAAGGAGGATAAATTCGGACGACAAATGAAATCGAATTCATCTAGACGATGTTCGAAAAATTTCAGGGCATCGAGAGTTTTTTTATAGAGATTGTGCATGTTTTCCGTCCCCTTTAGAAAGAGCGTATTACCGGAAAGTTCTTCCACAGAAGAATATTTATAGAAATAGCATTCACAAGAGGGATTCGAATTCATATAGCGTTTCCATTGCTCCTCGAATTTGGGATAAGACCCGCCACCAGATGCCAAAATAAGAAATAGAACTTTCATTGCTGATAAAACATCGAATATAATTTTTCTTGAATATCGAGATCATATAATAGACGATTGCTATCATGTTTTACACGAACATGAAACAAGTCGCTATCTTTTATATAGTGGAGTCGCGCTTCATGTTCTGGAAATATAATATCAATTCGCGGCGAAATGAGATATTTTACTGGCAATTTGGAACGTTGAATCATTTGTTCTAAATCCGTGTCATCCATAGTTGATGTATGTGTGTGCTGTATATAGGCAGAGGCTATATTGGGTGTCATAGTAATTCCTGCCCCCGAAATTTGGTAATGTTCGGATTGGCATGATATTTTACCATCTGTCACCCATTCCTTTTGAAAATATACACTTACAACGTGTGTTTCCTTAGGAGTCCCCTCTAAAAATCGTGCATATCGTTCAAAAATAATAAAACTCGATAAATTGGGTCGAAATATATAGTCAAATTCGTGAAATCGATGTTCAAATGCCTTGAATGCAAGGCGCATTTTTTCAGCAACATGTTCCAGATCATCGGGGCATTTCACGTAAAGAGTATCTCCATCCAATTTCCATTCCGTTTCTAAATTATTATCTGCCGTATAGAAATAACATTCAAATACGGCAGAACGATGCATATATTTTCTCCAAACCTTCTGGAGTTCTAGATAAATAGGCTCGCCATTACTCGATAAAATGAGTACAAGTACCTTCATTCTTATAGAAGCGCCCTTTGAAAAACGTCGCTTATTACGAGCGTTCCATCGATGATTTGCTCCTCACTCATACGTAAAAACCAGCCAAAGGCGCTCCGTTCCAGAATCTCGGGATATGGAATCGGCACATATTTCACTTCAGGTGAAAGGGCCAACTTAAATCCGCCGGCCGCCAACAAATCCTCTAGTTCCAGACGACGCCCTGCAGCCCCCTTTCGAGATGCCTCGGCGGCTTGGACCACAATACATTCCTCACGAAATTCCTTTAGTATGAATGCCGTGTCGGATTTCTCATCGTGTCGGAACTCGGCTCCTCCACTACGTCTTTCCAACCTATCGCGAACTCTCTCCTCCCAGGCGGCCCATACAGGGTGATTCGGGCCAGGAGACCAAATCACATTGAGTGAGGGGACATCCGTAGAGCGAGAATACATCGGATCAGAATCAACGCCGAAAAACACGACTTTCTTGGATGGAAGAGGTCCTATAGGGCGCGTGCTAATTACTGCCGGCGACATCCATAGACCACCCCATTTTGCAAGGACAGCCGCGCGTATCCAATTCAATTCCGGCTCTCTGACAACCGCCTCTGCATTCTGTAGCGGGGCGGGGAGTGCCTTCCATCCACCCATACGCTGAGCCAAATCCTGTAGACCCCCGATTACTTCTACGCGATACACGGCGGAGTTCTGTTTCACAATCGTTTTATAACAGAGATTTAGGAACGGCAGATTCATCACATGTCCACTCCGGCCCATAAAATCGGCCCATGACCGACTATTGACATCACTATTATTCACATAAATCCAAAGTATGGGCTTATCCATGCCTTCGTTGACGATTGTTTCCACCTGCATATTATCGGAGTATTGATATGCTACAAACCATGCTCCGGCAATAATGAGAATTCCTATAACAATCTGATCCATCTAACTAACTATTTATTTTTTATCTGTCAAAACAAGCTGTTTCATGCGTCGAAAATATTCGTCCGATTGGACCAACTCCTCCGCCGCCCTTCGGCTCCTCTGTGATTCGCGCTGATTTTCATATTGCTCCATCTGCTGTATTGCTTCCAGCTCGGAATTTGTAAGAGGATCCGGTGTTTTTTTACGGGACGATGTATACAGATCGAAATTCCGAGGGTCCACACGAACATTCGATACCTGATTGCTAAATGTATTCTCTGTCGTATAGGCCTGGCGAAGATCCGTATATTTCATTTGGGCATTTGCAGGAGCCGTATAGGTTGCCGCCGCCCCGCGGCCGAGTTCTACTCCATGCGTGGGAGCAAGAACCATCGCCTGTGGAATAACATTCTGGAGTGCTGTGGACGCCCCCTTTTTCTTCGCCTCTTCTTCGAAGGTCCGGTGAAATACATCGCGATTGAACTTGCCACTGAACTTGGTGGTCTTATCAGCCGGATCCTCCGATTTCAGCCAATCGCCATATCCCTGATCATCGGGATCAGGCATGCGGGTTTGTTCATACATTTGATTGAAAGCATTCATGTCGAGTTTTTTCGGATTGAGTCGAACAGGCTCAATCGTTTCCCATTGTTTCGCGTCCTTTTGACGGGAGTCCTTCAATGTAGTCGGGGCCTCCACGACCCCCTCTTTTGCTCGGCCTCCTTTAATGCGTCGGAGAATTTCGGTCAAATAGGCATAGGCCCGTGTAACCGCCTCGAACTTCTGTTCATTTCCTCCCTTGTCCGGGTGTGCTTTCAGAGCGGCCTTCCGATAGGCTACGCGGAGTGCCTCGTCCGTCAAGGCAACTTCTTCCTCCAAATCGAGAACGGTCAGGCAGTTTTGAAAATAATTCATGGCCTTTTCGTTCCTATTCCCTTTTGTAACACTGGTTGTCGCGTCTTGTTGGGCTCTCGGCTGTTGAAGCGTAAGCGACGTTTGGACGGGCTCTCCAGGAAGCGGAGAGGGTTGCTCGCCGGATTTTACACGGGCCACATAGGACAATAGATGGGAATATACGCCCGTTATGCGAGCTGCCTGGACATATTCACTCCCTGCAAGGAGGGTTTGAATCATGTCGACCCGTGTTTTAGGATTTTGGATGAGTATGAGTTTCTTGTAGATGTTTATGAAAGATGGATCTATTGATTGTGTGTTTCCCATTCCTCTTTATTTTTTAGAAATATATGTGATACTATCGGCCGCACAAATAGTGCCGAAGGCGCGAAGGATGTATGATTGGAATTGAGGGATAGCACTCCCACATCCAGCGTTTTCCCAAGGAATGAAAGCCATACTGCTTCGGCCAAAAAACGGGGAGCTCGCTCGACATTCGCCGAAGTACCGGATCACGAATAAGCCACCAACTTTCCAAAGGAAGAACCATGGTCAATTGCTCCTGTGGTTTCACGGGACCGCCCTCCGTTGGAGGAAGCGGCAGAGCATTTTGCCGAGACACGTAGGCCGAAAGATCTTTCCATAAGGGCGGATATGTTGACGGATATACCCATTCATAGGACACGGGTGTCCCCGTATAATAGTCCAGAATCCACTGAAGCCCCTTGAGATAGGCCTGGCACATCTCATGTTTCAGTGGACCACTCTCCGTATAATAGGAGGCTTCCCATCCTTCCCGCATTTGCTCATTGTTTCTATCCCAAATAGCATATTCTTCCGCCCATTCGATGGGAAGATTTTCGACAGGCTGCATTCTCCTCTCCGCCTCCGTCTTCGGGGCCATGGGTCTCATTTTGTATTTCTTCAAAAAGGAATGCTCCATATCCTCCTTTTCGGATAAAGACCATCCATGAAGAAGTTGATATAATGTTTCCGGCTGAATATGGTATCTGCCTAACTCATCCTCATAGGTGAGATACAGGGATTTTTCATGTAGGCGTTCCAGGTCCCTGCATAGACGATCATGTCCTCCATTTCGAATGGTAACGCTGAGGCTGTGCGGTAAAAAATCGTTCCCCAGCAGGCTCATTCCACATACATAGTCTACGATATCGCGCCCCCGTGTACTTTTATTCGGGAAAAGAATGTTCGAGAAGCCATTGATATCTAGCAATAAAAAGGGATCCGCGGCAGTAAGATGCCCGAACTCCTTGCTTTCGCGCAGAATACTCCATTTCGTATTGGGAGCAACGAGAGTTGAATGGAGCAGGCATAGAACAATGAGATCGGCATCCAATCCATATACGATGATACGCTTTCCGTCTAGACTCCCGGATGGCTGTGCACGTACCCATGCCATGAGTTTCTGCTCGCCCTCCCCCTCCATTTCAATACCACTTGAAATCCAGGAATGTCTGGTGCCACAGAGATTGGCCAGAGCCCTCGAAAGGCGTTCCATGAACTCCGTCCCAGGAGTTATGGAATTCGTGTCCCATATCTCCTTCTGCTGATTTCCATTCATCTCTCGCTCCTTCTCGGAATACCATACGCTCTTGAATCGTCTTAGACGCTGTTGGCGGATTTTTGCCATGGGCACAACTCCATCAACAGCCAAAAGGACCTGCTTGGGCTTTCCTGCAACATTCCATAGTTGTTTGACATAGGCCTCAATTGTTTGAATGAGTAGATTTTCCCATGTTAGGCGGGACTCATGTGTATAGGCTGGGAGTTCCGGATCATAAATACACCCATAGATGAGGCAATTGAAATCCACTAGCAAGATATCGCCTGGATATGGAGTGGTTCCCGAGAGTAATTGAGGATATTTGGAAAGAATATGCCGAAAATAAGATGGAATTCCCATTAAATTATTATAGCATAAATCCTTAAGGCAGAACAGGATGGGATCGACGCTTTCTACAATTGGTGGTACGCTAGAAGAAACAGGAAATTCCTTGGTGGATGTTTGTCTAGAAATGATCCGTATTTTTCCCGATGGACTTGTTCTAGTAGTTGGTCTTTTTTCGCTCGTCACACTTTCTATACCCTACGGCGCATTTTTCCTTGCCCTCTTAGAAAGCGTGGGCATCTTTTCGATTCTAGACTCATTCCATATAGTTGAGCCGCGGCCTATTTCAGGAAGTGTCGATCCAAAGGATCATTCCGACAAATGTTCATCTGGATATCGCAACAAATTCATGGAAATCTTCAGTATGTTGGGAAAAAATAGCTCATTGTCATCTTCACTATATATATTGAGCACGGCAACTGCATACATTATAACGACACTCTTTTCTCTTAAAACGGAGCTGGAAACATTTGGTAAGAACTTTGTGACTCGATTCTATTATTCGATTATTGGCCTTCCCCTATTTGTCCTCGTATTTATCTTGTTCCATATGGTCTACAATTGTTTTTCCTTTGCCTCTATAATACTCAGTGTCGTGCTGGGTCTTGTTACAGGGGCCCTATTGTGCGCTCTACATTTGAATATCTTCGGCAAGGAGGCAATCAATATTATTGGTATACCCCTCTTATATGAGAAAACGGCTGAAGGAAGTCCCCTATATATTTGTCAAAAATAATAAAGAAATATCCTGTAGAAATGGCGGAGAACTCTTTCATGAAAATTATACAGAGTTTATATTTATTTTTTGCCGGCCTTCCATTAATTTTAACAATGTTTTCGGGATTTATGGCCTTATCCTTGCTCAATGTGGGATTTGTCGTTCTGTTTGTCTGTCAAGTTATAATCATTCCTATATGTGTTATATTCTTACATTTTATAACGGATCTCATCTTCCCTCTACAGAAAAATTCCGATTTGCTACAACTGGTTCCCTCGGAAATATATACAAAGGATATCAATATAGTGCCGAGCTATTGGATGTCCCACGTGGTTTTCTTTTTCTCCTATATATTTGTAAATGCCTACACTATATTTAATGATACCAGCTCTCAGGTGGCCGAGGACGATGTTAGAAAGGAGCATCGTAAAATTCGGACGTTTGCCATTATGGTAGCATCGGCCATTATTTTATTGCTAAGTATATGTATTCGGTATATGTTTATGGGCGAGGAGGTGGAAACCTTAATGGGTATATTTGTTGCATTGGCGGCCTTCGCTCCTCTTGCCTACTATGCTCATCATGTTGCAATGTTGCTGGGGGCACAAAATGGTGATATGTTAGGAATTATGCATCAAGTCATGGCATCTATACAGAGCGGCAATCCGACGCTTTGTATGTAATTTTCTTGTATTGATAGGAATAGTATGAATTGTATTATATGTTTAGAACCATTTGAAACATATTATGCATTTGTTCCCGAATTGAATTGTGAATGTATTTTTATAACACATCAAGAATGCTGGTCAAAATGGACAGGCGATTGTTTGTATTGTCGTAGAATTGGAATTCCGGAATTACGGCGCCAACAACTTGCACCAGAACGAATAGTGATGATATGGATATGTATGATATATTTAGTAGGGTCCATCGTGTATTTTTTTGAAAAAGTGTTTTACTATATAAAATGACGTAATGTAAAGAGTGCCTTTTTGAATTGATGATATTTATCTGTGGCGAGTGTTCGTAGCGTGATTGCCGTCTTAAATGATGCAAAGCATTTCTCAATTTCGGCCGATATCATTATATCCGAATACATGGATTCCATCATTTCTAATGGAGGATTCTCGGCTATTTGTTTATTTCCATTCACACTCGTGTGTAACTTCCATACCCATTCGCGTGATTGTTTTCGTAAGGCGGCCCCTTCTAAATGTAGAAAGATATCGACAGGATTGTTTTTTCGCCATAGTCTATAATGATTCTGGCATTTTACACAGGGTAGAACATAGTCGATTGATTTTAAAAATACAACCCATGCCCGCCGCTGGTCTTCGACCAATATGCGATGCGAATAATTGCCAAGTTTTTCTGCCAGGGCATGTAGTATTTTCCATAGGGGAGGACCCCAATCACTGGGACTGGCCATTCTATGTGGATATTAAAATACCCGTAATGTTTTGAAGCGCAGTAGCGCCGGCGTAAAAAATTTAACCGGATATCGTAGCCATCTAAATGTACAAATGACCACCACAATTCATATACCGCGCATGTTTCTCGAGGCCATTGAAATGGCATTGAATGGCCCAACACGGCGATTGGCGAAAGATATTGCTGCAGCTCTCGGAAAACCGGAAGAACCTCTTTTGAAATCCATTCAGGAAAATAAGATATGTCTCCGTGTATTTGATGAGAGCTGTGATACGGATATAGAGGGTATGCGCTGTAAGTATTATGTCCCATACAATGAGCACTTCCTCGTATATTGTAATGAACCGGTTGTATGGCTATCGAGACCGCACACATCTCGTGAACGCTGTTTACATCATATTGCTTGTAAACAACCCCCGATTTTGTTGCCAAAAATCACTATTATGTCGGGGGGTGATACGAAATATTTCGTGGATATGGAGGCATCCTTGGTATATACGGAAGATGGGGTAAATGTCGGTACGTATAAAGACGAGACGATTACCATCTTCGCGGTTGAGCCACCACGCTAACGTAGGCATCAGCACATCGCGATAAAAAAAATTGATTTTTATTTTTTTTTAAGTACCAATATGAGTGTCTTCCGTTTATTCACCAACGAAAACGAGGTCATATTCATTACAACAAGTCCAATTGAGTATTCTCAACCAATCATGAAGAAATCCCTACCAAACTCGCCTGCAAAAAAGGCCAAACGACGAGTGCAACAAAAGTCGATGAAGAAATATAAACCAATGACTGCCAGGAATTATCAAATGCCGGTAGTTATCAATTTCAAAGACTATCGTACCTGGTTTAACTTGCCAGGAAACACAATTCTACATACCTTACTCCAATCCTATGCAACATCTCTCACAGCGGCAAACGACTTTATAAAGTCGTGTAAGCGTGCATCTAAAGACTATCCTCCTCAAATCCAATCGTCTTTAGCGAATTTGAAATGGGAAGACCCCTATAATTCCATCTTTTATACCCCCCAAGTTATTAAAAAGATGATGTTCCTCGTCTATAAAAATCAAAAAATTCGACAACTATTCAAGAAGTGTATTCATCGGTGGAGGTTGGGCCGCTTGAATCAGGTAAATACAGAGGATGTTGTAACGGGTGAAATTCCGGTGAATCCCATTCGCGTATATGATTGGAAGAATCGGTCTAAATATGTATTTGAAGCATCCACGCTCTTTAAAGACATTAGTGAGCGCCTTTTGAAATCGGAGGGAATGTTCTGTAAACCACTTTATCCGAGAAATATGTTTACAAATGTGGAATTTACTCCAGAACAAATGCACTTTATTATTCAGGATATATTGAAGGCGGGATATTCGAACTTATATACATGTGGATTGGTGAAGGCGAGATATTCCTTGGGTAGCTTTAAATTTCTGTATTCAACCATTCTGAAACAACATGCCGTGGAGAAAATTTTCAAACAATGGAATAGTGTTGAGTGTGCAGATCTCGTATTCGATTTCTTTGAAATGTATAAAGATTATTATGATGCACATATTCAACATCCTGCAATGTGGGAATGGGCCTTTGAGAATTTAAATGATGGATATCCTCTTATTAAGGCTTGGCGGAATCTATGTAAGAAATATTATATGAAATATGTTTCTGAGTCCGATGATCTATTTAAACTATCAAAGGATGAGATTGGGAAGGAGGCATATAAACTACTAAAAATGCCATCTGGCAATATTCTTAATGAATGGTTGAGGCCCTATCTCAATAATAATTCTCTAGTAGTCGTACCTGATGTCATGCCTGATGTCGTGCCTGATGTCGTGCCTATAGTCACTATTGCGCCCTCTCTTTTACATGAGATTCTAGCTAATATCACTATAGACTTATAGCACCTACTCCGATGTAATGACGATTTTATATACGGGGAATTTCCATGTCTTCATTCGCTCTTTCCAGATATCCATTTTTTCCGTGTATGCCCTATGAAATATATTCGTAAACGGCCCAGAATCGACAGAAATCTCCCTCCAGATTTCTAGAGCACGTGGCAATCCTTTCCAGATGGTCCGACTTGGTAAATTCTGAAACCAGCGTTGAAAACATTCGTGCACGCTACAGCTACTCACGCCGGCCCCATGCGATTTCTCCCGGTCCTTTCGAGACCACTCATCCGGTATATCATTGGGAAAGAATGTATCGTAAAATTCCTCTCGCTGTAAATCCGTGCCGTCTAGAGAAGAAAGATATTCATCCCAAAATCGGCTTCCGTGAAGATTCTCCTCCAAATGATGCGTAAGGTCCATATCGGTTGTTTCACAGGCAGGCATGTTTCCCCGTTTTGTGAATAAATAGAGGCAGTCCATTGGAATGGAATGTATGCGCCGTTTACGCATCGGAATCTCCTCCAAATTCCATTCGGGTATGGTATATTGGATAGGGTTCATGGGCCGTTTCGAACATGCCGCTGCCATAATGACAGCACGAATGGGCCATGTCATTTCGTTATCCCACATTGGAAACCAATCGGAAATAGAATGAAGTAGGGGATATTTCGGCCATGATAGGGTGTCCCAGAGAGGCCTTGCAAGATACCATGCCAACTCCGTTTTTCCTTGATATATTGCACGTTCGAGAGGGGGGCCAGCTGTAACAAGGTAATCAGGCGCCTCGCTCTGTTCGCCTTTCGACGAAAGGCCCATGCTAAGAAGCACAAAGGCCGACGAATCAGGATATGCTACACGATACTGAAGAAGAATATAGGTAAGTTCATACATATCTTCCTCCGTTATCCCCTTTTGAATTCGTTCGTGAAGGATTTCTATCCATGGAAGAGCACTCGCCCCGCTAGAGAAACACCAGGCCCATAGAAGTGCCTCTAGTAATTCGCCGTGCATATTGGAATAAATACACTCCTCTGCCCAGAAAATGCTCTCCTCTTGTTTTCCCATCATAATACACCATTTCAGAGCGGCAATACATTCATCTTCTCTATAAATGTTTCGCGTGAGTGGTGGCATCGTCGGTATTTTTGAGCAATAAATTTTGAATTCAATTTTAGACCTTGTAATGCAGAATGTTGCTCCCGCCCATGAAATTCTTCCTGGACTTTGGTTGGGCGATTTCCGGGCGGCGAGAAGTGGAGAATTCTTGAAACAGCACTCTATTGTTGCAGTAATCAATTGCACTAAGGATTTACCATTCCATGAGGGCAATTGGAACAAATATAGAATTCCGGTAGATGATAATTTACAGGAAGAGGAAATTCGAAATATGGCCCTGTATTCTTTTGAGGCCGTCTATAAACTCTGTTTGGAGGTAAAGCGTGGACCAGTTCTTGTTCATTGTGCAGCCGGAATGCAGCGATCCGCCGCCATCGTGGCCATGTATATTATTGCCACAAGTGGCTATAAGGTGGAAAATGCCATTCAATACATTCAATCCAAGCGCTCTATCGCCTTCACGCCCAGCCCAAATTTTCTGAAATCCATTCAAATATTTGAAAAGAACTTCGACGAAATCAATCGCCGGCGGGAACTCGCCTAACATGTTGTTAAGGATGTCTGACGCCAAGAATGGCGTCGCGACGATAATACGCTCCGTATCCATTGGACACGAGTAGAATGGTCGATTTCTCTCCGTCGGCCCCACTCCACACCTTTGTATATTCGCTATAGCCGTGGAGATGTCCAAATATCCAAACGAGTATGGGGCTTCGAAGTAGAACCTCGATTTCGTGATTCACCGGACTCTTCGCCGGATTCTCTAGAACAAGCTCATTCTGAACCCATCGTGTGGGTCCATAATGGCTCAAGACAACCACGGGACTTAGAGTGGCCTTTGTCGTGGCCCGTATCCACTCCACGTCTTCCAGATGGCGTTGGCGGTGGGCCTTCGGGGCATTGGGAAGACAGCTCCAAAAGGTGCAACCGAGTATGAGTATGCCATCGCTACTCATAAACTTATCGCGATATAGCACATGAATATTTTTATAGGGCTCCGTCATTCGATTCAGGTGCTGTAAAGATTCCTCTATGGACCAACTAGGGTCGCTCTCAAATAATTCGACATTTCCTGGAATATAGAGAATGGTTTCCCACCGCTCGGAACACCATTCTAAAAATGGCTTGAAATTCGGGTGTGTCGATGGGCATATATCTCCAAGAAGGATTAATACCGGGCATCCTCCATCCTCTAAGAAGGTTTCAAAGGTTGTTTTGCTTCGAAGTTCTATATGAAGATCCGAAGCAAATTGTACACGCATCCTTGTTTATTGATTTGGTTTTGTTTTGGTTGAATTATTAAGAACTCTCACATATGTGTAAGCTTCCTTTGGATTTATATATAGATTATATGATATATATAAAAACATTCCTTGGATAAGTAATGATATTATAGGGAATATCATATTAAATTTACTTTTATCTTCAGTGGTAGCGTATGAGTAAATATTTGATATAATACTTAAGCCTATAAAAATCCATAATATAAGCCATACTTTTGTTGTATATGATAGTGCATATATGATTGACCATATCAATAATGTATACATAGTATACATTACATAACCGATAAAACCAAAATACTCCCACATCTCTATTCTATATCAATATTTTAATTATTTCCGCGATGTGCCGGCACATCTCAGTTTGCATTACCAATAACACCCCCTCTCGATTTTATGCGCCCCAGATGGCGTTTCGGATACATCGGGATACACCCACTCATCATTCCAGAACGTCGAAATGACCGAATGCGTAGCCCATCGCGTTCCCTTTATGCCGAATAGCACTTGAATGGCTCCTCCCATCAATATGGCCGATATTCCGCGCTTATACAGACGCGCTCCAATCGACACTGCAAGTGCACCACAGCCGATCAACGCCATGGTAGCCCCTGATTTTATGACTTCCTCCACGACATAGTCCACGGCCTCTTTCCATTCACCAATATGGGTCGGCCATGCTGTTTCATCCCCTCCCGAAATTTCCGGGGGAAAATACGTGCGTATGGGTATCCATTCCACGTCCTCGGAAAACATTGGGTCAGAAGGCCATATTGCTTTCATGCCTTTTCCCAATTGTTTCTGAATGGTCTCGGCGAAACTCGATACGACGGCTACTCGGGCACCAGATAAGTGCTTCGTCCATCGTAGCTCCGGTTCGACATAATAGGGCTCGAGGCTTCGTAGGGGCATCTGAAACGCCTCGGGGCACACTTTATTCAACAGCGTCTTTTCAAACTCTGCCATGGGGAGATACCATCCTGTAGAAAGGCCCTGCATAAGAGAGAGTGAGCTCGTATAATCTTCGGCCCATTCACGAAAGGCTTCATGTGTTGCCGGCCAAATACCCGAAACCCTTTCCAGGCGCTGAATGATACCGAGGTCTAAATATATAAAAAGCCCCTTTCTTTGAGCAAAGTGATATAGGGATTCCAGCTCTGTGCTTCCATTACGACCAATAAAAAATGGTTTACCGGATTTCATTGTACGAATGATCTGTTCTGCTCCCATATTGATTTCCTCTTGTGTGGGGGGCATGTCTGGTATATATAGAGCGGAAAAGTTTAGACCGGCTTCTAGCCCTACTTATCCCTCCAAGGATTCCATGGCCTGCCATCTGGCAATGGAGGATGATTCTTTCCTGCATCAAGTGAATGCCCTGCTCCTTCTGTGAAGATGGCCGGCATATCAGGTAGCATCGGCAACTCCACAATAGGCCGAACGATGTTGGCGTGTTCATTCGACATGTCTACAACATTGTCCGGCTCATTAGCAATATCCTCTAGAGCATCCTGGAACTCGATTTCCACCTCATCCCCTTCCATAAGAACCCAATTCGAAGGCTCAGTGTGAATAACATCAAACAGAATAACATATCCATTTAGCGCCTGTATTTCGATAGGAATCGTTGTCCCCCGTTGTAGTATGCCATATTGCGTCAAGGCAATCTCCAGCTCATTTTTCGTATCTGCATGATAAAAGGCCGTATCTTGTGGCCGAAGAACAAGGCGTGTGGCCGGCGGGAAATACTCTTCTGTAATCCATGTCACCTCATATTCCTCTCCGAGAGGGATTCGATGCCATTCCGGAAAGAAAATGTGATTATTCTCGATATTTGGAATTGGCTCACCCAATGGACAAATAATCTCCCTATCACCGATGCTGCATCGGGCAAAGATTCGACGTGCATCAGAATGTTCTTCGTGAATTTTAGACCATTCTGTATACGACACATTACATGTGATGTGATTTGCAACATCATCACACCTATATTGATGCGTCCATATTGCATACCTCATCCTATATCTTAGGAAATATCCTATTTTATTCAATTTTTTTTATCCACATCTATCGAATAGGATGATGTGTTTTAAAATAAGGGTACATGTAGAAGAGAACAATCCGTTTAAACAGGCACTTTCTGCAATCAGTCTTTCAGCAGATAAGAGAACAATTATAGAAGAGCGTTATATTAATCTATTGAATGATTCGCATGAACGCTGCAAAACGATTACAACACTATATAATACAAATCGCGTTATTATTACCATTGGCTCCATTATTGTCCCTGCCCTCATATCGATTGAATATACGATCAGTAGCTCCCAGACACTCCAATCGGTTCATTGGTTAACATGGATTGTGTCTCTTATGGTGACCATTTCCAATGGAATGATGACAATGTTCAAATTTGACAAAAAATACTATATTCTACACACGTGCTATGAACAGCTGAAATCGGAGGGATGGCAATATCTGGCCTTGACGGGTCAATATAAACATGCCGGAACAAATCACGAACACCAATTTCCACTTTTTTGTAGAACCATTGAGAAAATTCGAATGCGTCAAATGGAGGAAGAGTATTTGAAAATTCAGGAAGTCAAATCGAATACCGCTCCAAATTCAGTGGTGTCTACCGGATTTGATATACAGAAAACTCCCTCAAATGATGATATGATCGTTCAAATTACCAAAATCATAAAGGAACAGCTAGAAAAAAAAGAGGGCTCTGAAATAGATACTGCAGATGCTGCAGACGCGAAATAAAAGACATTATGGACGGCGTATCACACATAGACGCAAGTCGGCACCTATTAAACCGCGTTATGCTACAGGTCGGCCACATAAATGCCAATGTGATATATCCTGTAATGGAAATGCAGTAGCCGGCCAGGCGTTTTGTAAATTCCATTTGAAACGATGCAGCACAAATTCACCCTTGTCAGGATGGGAGCCGGATTATGACCCCAATTTTTGGAATTACAAGATGCCTTTGCGCGAGACGCATAACTGCTTTTCATATGCAATGAACATACTAGATCGACTGCAAATGAAAAAATGTAGAAAAAAGGGATGTGATGTACACTTTCATCAACCAGGAGCCTATTCCGGATATAGATCCTTTTCGGAATCGAGGCCCAAAACGTGTCCCAATATGGTTGCCCGAATTTTGGGGGATAATAATACACTCACCATGAGCAAATTTGAGTCGGTATGTCCGAACGGCACGTCTAAAATCGCGCTTATTTTGGATGAGAGCGATGATTATCATTATTTACGCCAGGATTCGAATGGATTTTGGTCGCACAAACCCGGCAGCACAAAAATCAAAAATGTGGATGCATACGGCCACATAATTTGGAACCCACAAATGGCAAATTATAACTATAATGAGGCCGGAAATAGCACTCTCAATTACAATATCTTTTGTAGTTACTTTTGTGTTCCTAGGAATGTCAAATTAAATCTTGCCGCCGATTCAGACTAGATGCCGTTTGGCCCGGGTCATCAGCCACTCAACACTCTCGGATGAACTTACGAGGCTGTTATTTGGATCAAGCATCGAAAGCGCCTCTAGGCAATCTACTCGTTTATCGGGATTGATGGAAAGAAGCGCCTTAATAACGCTCTTAAGAGTGGATTTATGTTTATAAAATTCCGATTTCGTATTCTTGGAAAAAAGCATACAGGCCTTATAAAAATAAATGAGGACTCCACCTACTGCCCATGAATCAGATACCGGCCAATATGTTTCCATCAATTTCCTCCAGTCCCGATTCTTTATAATGGAGGACGAATTGACAAAACTCACGAATTGTTTCATTTGATTCGCCTGCATGACGCGAAATACGGATGCCATTGATGCAACGGAATGTTTTTGTTCCACTATATCGATGATAATATCATTCGATTTCATCTTATTGTGAACTCCGATCATGTAGGAATATTCCGGAGGTTCCTGATTTAAATGGGGCGAATACGAGGTCCACATATTATCAATAAAATCCGGTTTTTGAATATCATCCTTGAAAAAACTGAGACCGAAATCAATAATCATGGGCATCTGTGTTTTCGGATTGATGAGTATATTTCCCTTGTGAAGATCGGAGTGAATGATTCCCTTTAGTAAAAAATGGGAACATGCCGTTAATAAACATTTGGCAAATGTATAAATCGGAAAATCTTCTGGGGATTTATCCAATACCCGTTTTTCGAATTTTTTGATGGTTATTCCGCCGAATTTCATGGTATAGTGATACATATCGGACATACCCCATTGTTTATATGCATCGCATTCTTCAATATCCTTCTTATCCTTTTTCGATTGTTTTTCAATAGGGGCAGGATGACACAGACTATTCTTGTCTACGAGCACATACATGTTTTCTGCATTTGGGACATCATATAAGAGATTGGATGTGCGGATTTCATTGGTGATGTCTTTCATTCGACTCAGCTTTCCCACTCGATGCCCCTTTTTCATAGTTTTGTTTTGCCTAGTTTGGCATGCTAAAGGAGGGTCAAATACGCATCCATACGCACCCTTACCTATAATTGATCCTCCATCCATTCTATTTATGAAGTGGTATATTTCACCCGGCAAACTCACGCGCTACCGGCATGTGCCAAAGTTAGGTACACCCCCAGGGTGTACCTAACTTAGCCTACATGTCTATGTTAGCGATGTAAGCATAATATAAGTACCCCCTAAAGGGGGTACTTAACTCCAGCACATCGCGCTACCGGCATATGCTAATTAATCCATCAATAAGATAGGTATGGTCGGAACGATATGGCTGGCACTCAGTCTATTATTAAGCCTATTGATTCTCGAAATGTATATGCCCTCCAAGGTGATGGAGGGATTTCAAGCACTCGTGAATACCCCTGTCGCGCCAGCAAAAGAGAATGTCCTGATGGCCCAGTTTATGCGTCGCGGAGATGTGGGACCGCACAAAGAAGAGGGGGGCTATAAACAGGATAAGCGATTTTATGGGGATCTGGCCGATGTCCAGCGTCTAGGAGAGTCGCGAGATTATTGTCGAATGCTATTTCCTGATGGGGGGAGTGAAGAGGATTCGTTCTTTGCCTGTGCCCTTGCAGGCACCTCGGGCATGTCAAGTATCTCCTATCGAACCAAGTCAGTCAAGGACGGATTTCAGCGCAGTCGCGACGATTATATGAACTTTATACGTTCCGATGGGCGACATGCCTATTGTCGTATTCTCAAAATGAAGGATGGGACGTATGGGGCCAGCTGTTTGGCGGCAGAAGATACCTCATTCGGAACTATGGAATATCTCGACACGAATCCACCGGAAGATATCAAGACTCTTGTGGACTTTTACCGCGGATGTCGTATGTGGCTGAGGTTGCGCGATGACATGGTCGATTATATGGGTACGACGATTATTCAGATTGCAGGGGATGCAGAGGTGGCCGATGAACCTAGACCTACTATTACGCGCGCCCTTCATTTCAATGGAAAGGACCAGTATTTGCGTATTGCCGATTCCGATGACCTCTCTCTTGGAAATCAGGGTTCTCTTCGTTCTGTGCGGGCATTTTCTCTCTGGGTGAAATTCGACGAATTTACGAATAATGCCCATATATTCGATTTCGGAAATGGTTCGGGCGTGGACAATGTTTTTCTGGGAATTTACGGAAAGGGGGATGCTGATTCTCTTGCAGGAAATCAAATTCGCCCCCCTGGTTCTTGCCAGGAAACAACCATTCCGGATAAAGGTAGTGGGGCGCAATTCTGTCCGGAACTCAGTCCACAGGATCTGTTTAAGGAATCGAGTGCAAATATTGATGAATATTCTTGTCCGGGTCCGGAAGTGTCTGCACCTAGAGCCCAGCCCATTCGGTTTAGAGAGGAGGCGGATGATCCCAACTCTTCCAGAAGTAGGGCCACTCTTTTATTTGAGGTGTGGGATTCGAGAATACGAAAAATGCAGATTAAACTCAATCGCGCCGTGCCAAAGGGAGTGTGGACGCACATTGTCATTACCGCGAAAGATATGGATGCAATGCGCCCCGATATTCTCGTATATATCAACGGCTCTCTCTTTTATACACAGGAGGCCGGATGCCTTCCGCAGAATTCCATTACCAGTACGAACTATATTGGAAAATCGAATTGGACAGATGCCCCGGGAGAATACGAACTCCGTGATGAGCTTTTCAACGGGTCGCTGTTCGATTTCCGTATCTATAATGTGGCTCTGAGTGAATCGCGGATTAAGCGGATACTTCAGTGGGGGATGGGGCATCTTGGGCTTTCGGCTTAGCGCGATAGATGGCCCGTGTCGGCACCCATTCCCATTCAGGGCCGATTTGGGGAACGGCAATTCGGTGATTGGTTGAAAGCGTTTGGAGTGATTCATTCGTAAACGTTTTCAAGGCATCGAGGTATTTTTCCGCCGTCTGTTTATACCATTTAGCAGAAATCATGGGATGCCTGGCAGCTTGAAACCGATGGATGATTTCACGCAATACATCCGCGGCAGATGTTACGAGTGTTTGGAGAATTTGCCCGATTTCCTTTTTCCGATGAAAGCGCCCCTCATTTTGCACCAGCACCTTTGCCCATTCCTCTTCGTTGATTTGTTGCCTTAGATATTTTACGTTGATATCCTTGTTTTGAAGGGCGTTCGGGCGAGATGGATATTGTTCCAGTCGCTCTTCTAGGTCGAGAAGAGAGCGATGTATCTTCATCAACTTCGTTCGCTCCACCTCATTTATATATCGATTACTCCACAGGGATGAGTAGAATGTATGGACGACTGGAACACCTCCGCATGGAATGTCACCGGTTTCACGCGCGAGCCCTCCGTTTTGTTGTAGCCATTGATAATAATGCGGATTGTGAATGCGTCCGGAAACGATTTGGCCGGTATTCCAACTGAAGGCCGTATTACAGCCGATATTCGTACACCACATTTGATCACATCCGTCGATTTTGAAAATGCGAATTCCGCATTTGGGACAGGCCTTTGTATCCTTTTTAATCGCCTTTGCCGTTTCGAGGAGATCGGGCTTACATACATGGGGAGCATTCGTCTCTTTGATTTCCAGACACTCGGAGCAGGTCGTTTTATTACATGTCCCGCACTCATATGTTGTCGATAGAAATCCGCGACATTCACCTGATGGACACTGCATGAGAAATTCGGTAGCTGGTCGTTCGCTTGTATCTCCGTCGGCATATACTTGCATCCAGTGTTGAACATCTTGATGGGCGTTTTGCCAGGCCATATGGGCAGGTAAGAACTCGGCCGTTTCGTAGTCACGCACGGCCTTGAAGTCGGCCTTGTATGCTGCTTTGGCCCGAATGTATTCGTTTTTCTCCGAAATTTTCAGCAAGGTTCCTGCCTGTTTCTTCAGCCAAAGAGTATTGAATATTTCAAAGGAGGCGGTGGCCTTCTTATTCAGCTCGATTCGTGTATCGAGCTTTTCCTTTCGTAACTGGAAACATGTATCGCGAATCGCCATTTGTGTTTCGATGTTCTTGAGTGCTTGGACGAATATTTGCATTGCTGGCAAGAGGGCCTTTTCGCGTTGGAGAAGAACTTTGCGTCGATGTTTGCGGAGAGTATTGTTATAAAAGGTGCGTGTGAAATTTTGAATTATAAATTCAGAATTCCAGTCGCGTTTACACGAGTAGCAATTGGGGTCTTCATATGTGGATAGCATGTAGGATTGGTGGCATTGCCGACATGCAGCTGCATTACACAGAGAACATTTTATAGGTACTCTTGTTTTTTTCGTGTATTTATCTTGACAAATAGAGCAAGTGCTGTGTTCCATGAGTTAGTTTTTACGAGTTTTGTTTTCAATTTTATAGGGCCGCCGGCGGGTTTTCTTGTTTTTTCGACGACGATAGCCGCCGACAGATGGGGCTTTAATGGCTTTATCAGAGTATCCTGGATATGTGTTCGTATTGTAATTGCGTATTGTAAACGGGTCCTTTAAGGGTCCTCTAATACTATCTAATCTAGTCCGTACTGAAGGATAACTCATATGACAATATTCGCTTGCATATGTTGAAACGATATTTCCAATAAAAATATTATCTGCATTATATAATTGCATTCCTATCCATGTGTTTGCTTCTGCTTGTGTTATAACATAACCATATTGATTCTGCCCCGCCCCTGCCATTAATAGGATCGTACTTGGTTCCTCAAAAATAGGATAGCTTCCACACTGGCCCACAAATGGCAATGTTTTCGTATATATCGCTTTATTGCCTAGAATAGCTTTATCAGAGTATCCTGGGTATGTGGCGGTTCCAAGTGTACCTGACGATGGGGCTATAGCAGCTTGAACAGAAGTTCCTGGGTATGGAGTAGTTCTAAATATAATACGAATACTATGATCCCCGCTAAAGTGTGTTACATACATACTATTATTTTTAATCCAAATACCTCTAGGATTATTGAATGTTGCAGTTAAAAGTGGTGTGGAATTACTATTTCCTGCAACACCACTTCCTGCAATTGTTTTTACTTCGCCGGTTTGAGTATTTACACTACGTATACGATTATTATCGGCATCTGCTACATATAACATATCTGACAGGGCTATATTTGCAGGTCTTAATTGTGCAGCAGTTGCTATTCCATCTTGAAATCCTTGAGAGCCATTTCCTGCAAGGGTTGTTACGTTAGCATTTGCCAAATTGATTTTTCGTATTGCTCCATTTCCCCAATCAGCTACATACATCGTATTAGTAGTTGTATCGATTGCAAGGGCATATGGATTATAGAATGTTGCTGCAGTTCCAGTTCCATTATTCATACCTGTTGAACCACTACCTGCAAATGTTGTTACATTTCCAGAAGAATATTTACGGATAATATGATTATTAGTATCTGCAATGTATATATCACCTGATGCATCTAGAGCAATGCCATAGGGTTGATTAAATCGTGCAGAAGTGCCTATACCATTTGTTGTACCGGATGAACCAGCACTTCCAGCAATAGTGCTAACGAATCCAAATGGTGTAATCACACGAAGTGTATGATTGCCAGAATCTACCACGAAAAGTGTATTACTACTATCAATTGCAAGAGAGTGTGGTTGATTAAATCGTGCAGAAGTGCCTACACCATCTGCTGTCCCTGATGAACCAGGTACTCCAGCAAATGTAGTGACATTTCCAGAGGCATCTATTTTACGAATACAATGATTACCATACTCTGCAACGTACACATTACCTAATGAATCTGTTACGATGCCCCATGGGTCTCTAAATTGTGCAGCAGTTCCTATACCATTTGCCGAACCAGAAGTTCCTCCTGCCAATGTTCTAATTAATTCAATCTGTCCACCCCGCTGTCGATGCCTAGACCCTTTCTTCTTTATCCGTTTTGTCATCCCCTATTATACGAAACGATTTTTAATGGAATAAGATATAGCAAAGTACTTAATTTAAGTAGTATGCTATAACGAGAATATTAAGTCACTCTACAAGGTGATTCAACCTCATTTTACTTCAATCTTTACGCTGGTTGACCCAGGAGGTATTAAACTAGCAGGTATGGAAGCAACATTTAATCCATTTGATGTCAGTAATATTTGTGAAGCACCTGAAGGTACTAACATGGCAATCGTGCCATTTATCACAGGCACAGGAGGTCCTGTAGTGGTAGCACGCGCCGTAGTGGTAGCAGGCCGTGTAGTGGTAGCAGGCCGTGTAGTGGTAGCACTTGCCATAGTGGTAGCAGGCCGTGTAGTGGTAGCACTTGCCATAGTGGTAGCAGGCCGTGTAGTTGTAGCACGCGCCGTAGTGGTAGTGCGTCGTGTAGTGGTAGCAGGCGCGGTAGTTGTTTGAACGGGTAATTCTATTTTATATGCCGAACTATAATCCATATCCCCTGTATCACGATCTAAGTCAAGCCATAATCCAGGATAATTACCAGGATTTGAGCCGCCTAATCTTAATGAAACGATATTTCCAACAAGGGTATCATTTCTAAATAGTTTCTTTCCTACAAACGAATCTGCTTGTTCTTGCGATATACCATTACTACTAAATATAAGTTGACTTGGTGGATAATATGCAATCTCCCTGTTATCGGGCAAATACTGCAGTGTAATACCATTTATCTCCCCACCCCGCTGTGAACGCCGCGATCTCCGCTGTAAACGCCGGGATCTCCGCTTCATATGTTTCGGCATTCTCTATTAAACGCAGCGATTTTAATTGCATAAGATATAGCCAAGTACTTAATTTAAGTACTATGCTATAATGATAATATTAAGTCACTCTACAGCGTGATTCAACTTCATTTTACTTCAATCTTTATGCTGGTTGACCCTGGAGGTATTAAACTAGCAGGTATGGAAGCAACATTTAATCCATTTGATGTGAGTAATATTTGTGAAGCATCTGAAGGTATTGAAGTGGCGACCGGGCCATTTATCACAGGAGGTCCTGTAGTGGTAGCACGTCCTGTAGTGGTAGCACGTCCTGTAGTGGTAGCACGTCCTGTAGTGGTAGCACTTGCCGTAATCGCAGCACGTCCTGTAGTGGTAGCACGTCCTGTAGTGGTAGCACGCGCCGTAGTGGTAGCACGTCCTGTAGTGGTAGGCGTAGCAGTGGTCGTAGGCGTAGCAGTGGTGGTTGGTGTAGCAGTGGTCGTGGGCGTAGCAGTGGTCGTAGGCGTAGCCGTTGTGGTAGCACGTCCTGTAGTGGTAGGCGTAGCAGTGGTCGTGGGCGTAGCAGTGGTCGTAGGCGTAGCAGTGGTCGTAGCACGTCCTGTAGTGGTAGGCGTAGCAGTGGTCGTAGGCGTAGCAGTGGTGGTTGGTGTAGCAGTGGTCGTGGGCGTAGCCGTTGTGGTAGCACGTCCTGTAGTGGTAGGCGTAGCAGTGGTCGTGGGCGTAGCAGTGGTGGTTGGAGGCGCTGTAGTGGTGGGAATTAGCGGTCTCGTCATAGTTGTATTATTTATAAATAATATACGATAAGATTTGCTTTTATCAACACGTATATCACGATCTAATGTAACATGTAAAGCTGGATCATGATTATAAAGTGCCGGTCCTGAAGTAAAAGACTTAATATTTGCAATAATTTCACCATTTGCCAATAGTTTAGCACCCTTAAATTTATCTGCTTCCTCTTGCAATATATCGTATGTATCTGAACCAGTCATACCATTTTTAAATGTGATTGTTTTTGTCGAGGAATTATATATTTCATTATTGTTATCAATTAATGATAGAGGGAGTGTCATGGGTTTTTTAGCTGTAGCAAACTCCATAGTAAATATATTGGTTTCGCTTGGATCACGTATATTACGATCCAATGTAACATACAGAGCAGGAAAACCAGTGTAACCTGCTCCTTGTGACATAAATTGTGTCATTATTCCAAGAAGTTTATTATCTCCTAATAGTCTACCACCTTTAAATACATTATCTACTTCACTTTGTGTTAAATTAAATATACCAAAGTATGGTCCATTATTTAAGACTAAGTCCTTAGGAGCATAAAAGTTTGGATCAACACCATTATAATAGAATATTGGTAAATTAATTGATGAAATCTGCTCAAACATAGCTCTCTGCTGTCCACCACGCTGTGAACGCCGGGATCTCCGCTGTGAACGCCGCTGTGAACGCCGTGAACTCCGCTTCATATGTTTCGGCATTCTCTATTAAACGCAGCGATTTTTAATGGAATATTTCCAATGGCTGCAGCAACTTCACTGAATGACGAAGCATAAGAACCAATAATCAATGAACACCGCGATAAACATATCATATCCACCATGGCATCCCAACATCCGTCCGGAGAATTTCTTCCAAGCAACATGGTCGGACCAAAAATCACACGCTCTCCAAATCTCTCACGAGCAGCCATACGTTCTTCCATATCATCCGTTGCAAGATAAAATCGCGTATCATGTAATTCCATCTCCTTCCAAAATTCGCCAGAAGGAGAATTCTCAATCGATTTCCGATGATCCGTTCGACGAATATGAACACCAACCATTTCCTTGTTTTCCATAATTCGGTCTACTTCCTTCAAAATCGTATCATGAAAATTCAAGGAATGAAGCATCTCCGTCCAGCCCTTCTTGTAAAAGGCCTGGTGTGATTTTATATAAAGGGGCGCCTCTTCTCGATCAGCCGTATAGGCATTCCAATCCTCCTCTGTGAAAATTTCCTTCCAGGGCATATGTGTTGGATAGCCCATAATATCCTCCACGACCATCCATTCAGGTACCTTTCCAAAAATCAAATGAAAAGGGATTGTACAAATATTCGGTTCATAGCGCCAAAGAACACGGAGTTGCCGGCCAAGTACGTGCGCCGTGCACATTGCACTCACCATAGAACGAATACGATTCGCGAGCCCTGCACATGGCATCATGTAGAAGGGCTTGTCCATATAGGATATTAGGTGGTCGCATTTAGACCTCATTCAACACCGGCATGCGCCTAAGTTAGCAATGTAGGCACATATTTAATACTCCTTACGGAGTATTAAATTCAGCACATTGCTCTACAAAAGTCGGTGGGCTAGGAAATCCATTGAATTCCGATGCAGTCGCCTGTGTATACGCCCCCATTTTCGGAAAACAGAGCCAATCGCCCACAAACAACTCTTCCATAGAATCATGCTCAATAATCTTATCGAGACTATCGCACGTCCGTCCAAATAAAACACCCTTTGAATAACGCCGGCTCCTAGTAGATCCCATATCGATACGAAACCAGGACACTCTCGCTTGGTCAAAGGGAATATTGGAAAACTGGCCATAAATGCTATCATCAATCGTATATCTCCAGCCACTTCCGGGGGCATGAATGGGCTTTTTCCCAATGACCTGAACATAGAAATCGAAGGCGTCTGTGGCGAAAAATCGGCCAGGTTCGGCCCAAATGTTCATATAGGGTTTGGAACTATTGGTGATTGCCAGTGCCTTTTTGGTAAAATCGTCCTCTTTCGGAAGAAATCCGCCACCGATATCCAATATATGGGATGTGTGCTGATTTTTCCACAAGGCCGGGAACAGGGAATTTGCAAGACCCATTGCCTTTGTATACGAGGCTGCATCGCTACAACCGGAACCCACGTGAAAACTGATACCCTCGAGCGCAATATTTTTCGAATATGCCAACTTTGCAAGTGGCTCTACCAGCGCCGGTGGCAAGCCGAACTTCGAAGAGAAGGGCATCAGACTATTGCTATCATCCACGGCGATGCGCACAAGCGCCTTGCCCGTATAGGCGTGCTCGTAGAGTTTTTCGACCTCTTCCATGGAATCCACGATAGTTATGGGCGAACCCATACCTTTTGCAGCATGGATATCGCGCACCGATTTACAGGGATTTGCATAGATGATCCTATCCAATACGTCATTCGTCAAGGAAAGTTCCTTGATTTGAATTAATTCCCGTTCACTTGCACAATCGAAATTCAGACCTTTGTGGAACAAATGCTGTAGAAATATCATATTCGGATTACATTTCACGGCATAGTAGGGTTTCACGTGTGGTAGAGAGGCTTTCCACAAGTCGATTGTTTTATTAATCCGGGAGGGGATCATCGTGTAAAATGCACCCATGTGAGGACGTCCAGCGGTGAGTTTTGAGACGATTCGGGAAAAGTGTTCCAGTGTAGCGATATATATGTATAAGAAAAAAATGTTTAGATGGGATTTTGTCAGCGTGTGCTTAGATACGCGTGCCCGTTGTGGTAGCCGCTAGTACATCCTGTTGAATCGTCATATATTGAATATTCATCTTTTGAACTCTATTTGCCCCCGTTTCTACGATGTAGAGATTATTCGATCCATCCATGGTAATACCTGTTGGAATTGATAGGGATGTTAACAATGGATTCGTATTTGTAAATCCATCCATGTTTGTTCCTGCAATCGTCGTGACAAGCCTATTAGAATCAATCAGACGAACGCGTTTATTGCCCTGGTCTGTTACAAATATATTATCATTTTGGTCAACATATATACCTGTTGGATAACGGAATTGGGCCGGAGGACCATCCAATGATAATTTGTCTTCAAATCCCTCTATACCTAAGTCACCTGCAATAATACTCGATGTTCCATCTGGAGTGATTTGCCTTATAACATGGTTATTTGTGTCTGCAACATAAATATAATCATTTTTACCGACTGATATGCCCTTTGGAGAATATAAACCAGAAACAAATGTTTGATATGATCCACCCGTTGATGGTATTTTATAGATATTATTATTTCCAGTTACATATATAGTTCCTGATTTATTTACAGCAATACCTACTACATTTGTAAATCCAGTATATGACCATACTTCGCCCATATCTGTTTGGCGAATTTTCTTGATTATTAATCCTGAAATTATGTATAAATGTGTAGAATCAGAAGTGAGTCCACCCACATTTGGGTATGTGTTAATATATGATGTATTTGTGCCACTATATTTACAGAGTCCATTTTGTGTGGAAATAAATAGGGTATTCGATGGAGTTATGGTAATCCATCGAGGTGTATTTAGATTTATAATAGGCAATGAAGTGATAGTACTATCTTTTGTTCGAACGATATTCATGTTTATCAATATGGGCATGAGTTTCAAGGGTTCATTTACATTTGGTGCTTTCACACATATTGTCATATTGTTTAGAAAATTTTCATTTTTCTTTATATCTTGAGATGTAAAATATGTTTCGTTATTTAGAGTAAATCTGGAACCAAGTGACAATGGTTGTGTAAATTCATAGCCTATCTTTTTAATAGAATTATTATTATAATCAGAAAGATATAGTATTCCATTTGCGTCTATACTAATATTTGTAGAACTACTGGATGATGAAAGTATCGTTATATTATTCGAAGTATCGAGCTTTTTAATACTATTCCCATCACATATATACATATTACCTTCAGTATCAAAGACTGCACTTGTGGGTGAAGATAGATTGGAAACAAGTGTGGTTACGATACCTTCTGGTGTAATCTTGCGAATCTTTTTATTGCCTTTATCTGTCACTATTACATTATTGCTGGCATCTAATGTAATATGGCATGGTTGATCGAACATTACATTTATTCCTGAGCCATCCATAAATCCTGCAGTTCCATTTCCTGCAAGTGTGGATACATTCGATTGGAAAGAGGGGGGTTGAATTGTTGTTGTGCGAGGAGCAGTTGTTGTAGGTGTAGCAGTTGTTGTGCGAGGAGCGGTTGTCGTGGGAGGAGCGGTTGTCGTGGGAGGAGCGGTTGTCGTGGGAGGAGCAGTGGTCGTAACGTTTTTGCGTATTGTAAACGGGCTATTTAAGGGTCCTCTAACACTATCTAATCTAGTCCGTACTGCAGGATAACTATAACCACAATAATCGCTTCTAAATGTTGAAACGATATTTCCAATAAAAATATTATCTGCATTATATAATTGCATTCCTATCCATGAGGTTGCTTCTTCATGTGATATAACATAACCACCTTGCCTCTGCTGCGCACTGGCCATTAATAGGAGCGTAGTTGGTTGCTCAAAAATAGGCCAGTCTCCACACTGGTCCACAAATGGCAATGTTTTTATAACAATACTTGTGATATCTGTTGTTGTGCGAAGAGTGGTCGTGGGAGGAGCGGTGGTCGTGAGAGGAGAGGTAGTCGTGGGAGGAGCTGTCGTCGTGGGAGGAGCTGTGGTAGTGCGAAGAGTGGTCGTGGGAGGAGCAGTGGCCGTCATCGTACCAGTTGTGAACGGGAGAACGTTCTTGCTTGCAATATTTGTAAACTTTGCATTTGGAAAATTGCTAGAAGAAGGAGATGGAGACCATGAAATACCATTGCCGCTATAGTTCAAAGCTGTATTTCCATAGTTTGTTCCTACACCTATAAAATATGTACCATTCCATGTACCAAATGCGATATCCTGTTGCATCGCTGTACCAGCCATCCAAGTTGTCCCATTGAAACTATAATGCCAAGCCCCTGCAATACTAGCAACAAACATAGTCTGATTCCATATAATATCGGTAACCCCCCAGTAATCATTAGGCGCATTTGTTGTAAGAGTTGTCCAGGTTTGGCCATCAGTACTCTTTATAAATTTACTATCCTTCTTCCACCCCCCCCCACCCCCTGCTAAAAAGAATGAGCCATTCCAACAAACCGACTGAATCTGATTATCTCCTAGAGCAGAAATACCACTTGGAGATGGTAACCAATTAATCCCATCAGAACTATATGCAACCCTCTTATTGCCTAGATAGACGAATAGGCCATTACCATATGCAATAGACCTTCTTGTAAGTTCGTATGCTCCACTTACAATACTACTCCCACTTGTGGATTGTATCCATGTGATACCATCATTTGTGCTGTATATCATAGTGTTTGATGTAGCACCTACCCATACACCATTTCCCCAGGCAATACTGACTAGTTTATTAACAGAGCTTACGAGTGCGGAGCCAGTTGGAGAATTAGTCCAATTTATTCCATCTGTGCTATACACTACTACTGATCCTCCTGCAACCCAACGTGTTCCACTCCATGCAACACATGTAAGTGTACCCAGGTTTGCACTTACTGCAGCTAACCAAGTAATACCATCGGTTGTATAAACGATACATGGTAAATTTTCACAGGTTGCTACTGCAAATGTACTCCATGTATATCCAGTACCTGGAATACCTGTAGTCGTGCGAAGAGTGGTCGTGGGAGGAGCAGTGGTCTTGGGAGGAGCTATATAATAGTATACATTATATTTTGTTGCCCAGCCAGGAGCAAATTCAGATTGAGAAATAATATTTGAGCTATCAAATATAAATTGGTACGTCTCCCCCCCCCTGCCCCAAGGTGTAGATAGATATACTTGATCAGTGTCCTTACGCCCTATACAATAAAATTTAAACTTTGATACATTATTTAGATCTGTAATGTCTACAATATATGTATTTGGGGATGAATTCATAATAGTTCGTATATGTGTTTTAGTAGTCTCATCACCATTATAGCATTGTGATGGGTTATTCACCACGGATAATGCAAGACTATGCCATGTATCTTTAGTTAATATACCACCTTTACAAAAATCCCAACATGCACTTACCATACCCGCCGCCCCATCGCCATATGCAAAGAAAGTACCAATTAATGTAGCCATCTGTCCACCCTGCTGTAAAACAGGTGTTGTATTCGACCCACCTATCGTGGGCGATAGAATATATATTTTACGTATAGTATTGTTACCAGTATCTGCAACATAAATAATCCCAGTATTTGTGTATACCAATGATAGTGGATTTCTAAATTGTGCAACAGATGAATTTCCATCCCTTAATCCTGCAACACCGGTTCCTGCAATTATAGATATACTGCTATTACTATTAACTACAGATATACGATTGTTACTTGAATCAGCAACATATATTCTATCTGATATCGTATCAACAGCAATTCCCGATGGATTATTAAATACGTTACTATTGCCTATAGGGGTTAATTCGCCATACTTATCATATATACATATACGATTATTTTTACTATCAGCAATATACATAGTTCCATTATAATCTACAAATGTCTGCATTGGGCCTGATGTCGATATAGGAAGGGTATTTGTAACTAAATCAAGTATTGGTCCTATAGTTGTGGTAGGCCCTCTGGTTGTAGTTATAGTGGTGGTAGGCGTTCTAGTTGTAGTTATAGTGGTAGTGGTAGTCGTAGCGGTAGCCATGGTTGTGGTAGCACGCGCTGTAGTGGTAGTGGGAGATGCTATAGGAAGCGTTGCTATTGCACCCCTTATTTTTCGAATCATATCATTATTTTGATCGGCTATATATATTATTCCACTTGAATTAATTGCAATACCATTTGGCATATTGAATTGTGCAGAAGTTCCTACACCATTTGTATTACCAGTTGTCTCATTTCCTGCAATCGTTGTTACAATATTGGTTAGAAGCTCTATTTTTCGAATACGATTATTACCCGAATCTGCAACATATACATTTCTATCTGGGCCAACAGCCACCCCAGTGGGCTCTCTAAAAGAAGCATTTGTACCGGTGCCATTCGCAAATGCCAGCGCCCCGCTTCCTGCAAGTGTGCTCACCACGCCTTCAGGTGTAATCTTTCTAATGCGATTATTAAACGTGTCTGCAACGTAAAAATTTCCAGTGTCATCAATAGCAATCCCTCTAGGACCAGAGAAAGAAGCACTTGCACCGATGCCGTCTGCAAATGTAGGGGCAGGGGCCATATTTCCGCTCCCCGCGAAAGTGGTCACTATGCCCTCGGGTGTTATCTTTCTAATGCGTCTCCCTCCCTCGTCGGCCACAAACACATTGCCGCTTGCATCGACGGCTATACCATGCGGCCCGTAGAACATAGCATTTGAGCCCACACCATTGGCAAATCCATTTGCCCCGCTGCCTGCCAATATGGTTATGACTTTGTTAGGAGTTATTTTATAAATACAGCAATTTCGCCAATCGGAAACATACAGATTTCTATTTAAATCAATTCCAATACCTTTTAATATAATTCTTTGATAAGTAGGGTAGGCTGTTAATGGATATGGATTTGTAGTACCATCTATAAATGTTGATATAATATCATTATGTATTATTCGTATAGAAGCAGTATCTTCATCTAGAAAATACACATTACCTAACGAATCTGTCACTACATTTGAGGCATTTCCCGCTGGTTGACCAGCGTCAATCGATGAAACCATTATTGGAAAGTGTGATGTCACATATATAGTTGCATAGGGTGTAAATACGATTTCATAGGGTAAACCATTAGACGTCATTTGTGTAGATGTTTCACCTGTCATAGGGTTTACCATGCGAATATTCAGATTTCCTTGGTCATTTACATATAACATTCCATCGGGTCCAAACTTTATAGAGGATGGATTGGAGAATTTACTGGTAAGCCCATCTTGATATCCTTGGGTGCTTCCTGCCAGGGGTGTCCATGTATTATTCGTATATTTTTCGATACGATGATCAATAAGCGCATATATTGTACCATCATTTCCCACCGCGATACTATTATTCGAACTGACATTTTTTGTAATAGAGGTCATGGTATTATTAGTTATCTTGTAAATTACTCCAATATCAGAGATATATATGGAATTATCAGGGCCAATCGCTATTCCTGTAGGATTTGTAAATGTTCCTAAGGATGGTCCTGTACCTGCAATATTTGTTGTATCACCATAGCGCGATATACGTTTAATGGATTTGTTCAATGTATCTGCAACAACAAATGTACCCGCCGTTTCAAGGCCAATTCCATATGGATAATTTAGATTGGAAACAAATGTATTTGATCTCCAATATATAGGTAAAGTGGCATTTTGTGTAACAGATTGCGGTGTAGCATTATAGATATATGCTCCTGTTATAGTGGGGGAAGGGTAACTTGAATATATATTAGGTTCAAACATATGTATCGTTGAACCGATAGTGTATTTGGAAACATTGGAGGCATTTATACCTATAACTTTATTATAAATCCTATCAATACCAATATATATTGTTTCGGTTATATAAATAACACCTATGATTTGCAGGGGAGTTGTAGTCCATCCGCCTGTTATATTCCCTATAGGAGATTGCCCATTTATCATGCTTAAACATAGAATATAGTCACCATCGCCACTATTCAGACTATCACTTATGCTATTTATAGTGCCCTCATAATATCGCGCTTTTCCTTCAAGTGTTAATAATATTACTCTTGAGCCACTTGTTGCCATAAAAATGATATTTCCAGCCATATATGTAAAATTTGTAATCGGTAAAGATTGTTTTGTGTTTGTATCAAAAATATTTCCAATATTACTGACTGATAGCGTGGGTGTTAATGTATTCATACTTACATTATCAGAACTGAGACTTGCACTATTAGAAAAATATATCACCCCATTTGAATCACTTATAGCGCATCTAGGTTGTGTTGATAAAGCGAGTTTTATGCTTTTGCTATCGAGTTGCGTTACATCTAAGATTGCTGTTGGAATAGGTGTAAAAATCTTACGGATATTATGGTGGCCAGTGTTTGCAATGACTATGGTTCCGCTCACATGAATTGCAATCCCACAACAGCCGCCGAATCGTGCTTCTAAGAGCGGGCCGTCATAGGTCTCTGTGTTAGTTCCTCTTCCTGCAAATGTGCTCACTACGCCATTGGGTGTCACCTTTCGAATGCAGTTGTTTTCCATGTCAGCCACGAGCACATTGCCGCCTGCATCCACGGCGATGCCGATAGGCAAATTAAACATTGCATTTGTACCGGTGCCATCTGCAAAATCGGGCACCCCGTTCCCTGCAAGTGTGGATACTATACCACCGGGCGTCACCTTACGGATGCGGTGGCCGCCTGAGTCGCCTACGAAAACATTGCCACTGGAATCGACGGCTACGCCACGAGGGCGCCAGAACGAAGCGGCGGTACCAGCGCCGTCGCCCGCCGCCTCCGCGCCGCCCCCTGCAAGCGTGCTCACCACACCACCGGGCGTGACCTTTCTTATGCGGTTGTTGAACGTGTCTGCCACGAAAACATTCCCGCCCGAATCGACGGCTACACCAGCAGGCCTGTCGAATGAAGCGGCCGCGCCGATGCCGTCAGCAAATGCAGCTGACCTGCTTCCTGCAAGCGTGCTCACCACGCCTGTGGACGATATTTTTCTGATGCAGTTGTTGAACATGTCGCCCACGTAAACATTGCCGCTCGAATCGACGGCCACACCATAGGGGTTCTTAAAGGATGCTGCCGCGCCGGTGCCGTCAGCAAAGGCTGCTGCCCCGCTTCCTGCAAATGTGCTCACCACACCATCGGGCGTAATCTTTCTAATGCGATTATTGCCATAGTCGGCAACAAACGTATTGCCTCCTGCATCTATGGCTACGCCATAGGGGAGGTTGAATAAAGCGCGTAGACCAATGTCATTGGCAAACCCCGCCGAACCTCCCGAACCTCCCGCGAGCGTCATAACAACCGGCTTGGTGGTAGACACTGCAGTAGGTGGGGCTCTTATGATTGGTACAGCAGGGACAATAGGCACAGATATTGTTGGTACATGTGTTGTGGTCGGCATAGGTGTTGTTGCTACAGGCGTTGTGGTTGGCACAGGTGTTGTGGTTGGCACAGGTGTTGTTGGAACAGGCATAGTGGTTGTAACAGGTGTGGTAGGCACAGGTGTTGTGGTTGGCGCACGCGTTGTTGGAACAGGCATAGTGGTTGGCACAGGCGTTGTGGTTGGCACAGGCATAGTGGTTAGAACAGGTGTTGTTGGTACAGGCGTTGTAGTTGGTAAAGGTATAGTGGTTGGTAAAGGGGTTGTAGTTGGTAAAGGTATAGTGGTTGGTAAAGGGGTTGTAGTTGGTAAAGGTATAGTGGTTGGTAAAGGTATAGTGGTTGGCACACGCGTTGTGGTTGGTAAAGGTATAGTGGTTGGCACACGCGTTGTGGTTGGTACAGGCGTTGTGGTTGGCAAAGGTGTTGTAGTCGGTAAAGGTATAGTGGTTGGTAAAGGTATAGTGGTTGGTAAAGGTATAGTGGTTGGTAAAGGGGTTGTAGTTGGTAAAGGGGTTGTAGTTGGCACGGCCATTGTAGTTGGTACAGGCATTGTAGTTGGCAAAGGTGTTGTAGTTGGTAAAGGTATAGTGGTTGGTAAAGGTATAGTGGTTGGTAAAGGGGTTGTAGTTGGCAAAGGCGTTGTAGTTGGCACAGGTGTTGTGGTTGGTAAAAGTATAGTGGTTGGCAAAGGCGTTGTAGTTGGCACAGGTGTTGTGGTTGGAACGCGCGTTGTTGGAACAGGCATAGTAGTTGGCACGGCCATCGTGGTAGGTATAGGCATAGTAGTTGACACAGCAGCTGTCATGGGTATAGCCATTAAATTTATAGCATAAGTACGTGCTTCTGATCGAATACTTCTTTTTAGTGTTGTAGTAAAATAATCATATAAATCTCTTTTGGCAGCATAACTTGTTGCGATATAATAATTTTCAGCGGCGGTTTGTGCATTTAATTTAACATTATTAATATCTGTTGATAGGGAATCTATATAATTTAGTTTATTAGGAGAATTTAAATAATTTACAGCATATCTATCTGTCATTAATTGTATTGCTTTAAACAATCTTAGTAAAAATTCCGTTTGTCCATAATTTCTCCAGAATCTAACTAATATTCCTGAATATAAATTGTCTAAACTTTCTGCCCCATTTGGATTATCTGCATTTTGTGTCCATATCATTCGAGAATACATGAATGTATCATCCCATGTATAAATAGTACCATTTGGATTATTAATATATGTATCTAAGTGATTTTCCATACTTTTCCAAAAGCCCTCTGCATCATATCCATAATAATTAAAGTTTACAGGAGGAACAATATTTCTAGTTAAGAATCCACCAAACACATTTACAAATGATTGATTTACCCATCCCCATTCCCAAAAATTCAATGTTTTCGTATTATTATATCTGTCAGATAAATTATATAATCTATAATCAAATACCTGTGAAAATTCTGGGAATATATAATTTCTACATAATTCATATGTAAATATATGTTCAAATTTAGGTATTTCAGTATTATTTTGTAAATATGCAATACATGAATCATAAAAATATCTTAAATATGCTGGACCACATGCCATTCCAGATACACCATGTGATGCTAATCCACCTGCTCTAATGTATGCAACTTCAACACGTATAGGTCTATTTTTATATGGGTTTGGTGTAGGTATTTTTCCTACTACTTGTTCAAACTGATCGACTAATTTATCTAAATTATCTATTAATATAGCCATTGCATAATAATATATATTTTTATTATTTACAGATATTTTATCAAAGATTGGATTTACAATACTTCCGTCAGATAATGTATATTTTAAGTCAGTTCCAATAAAGTCAATACCTTTATGAATAATCATACATATTTTTCTTCCACAAAATATTTTTACATTAGAAATTGTACCCATTTCAGCAGGAATTGTATCATACCATTTTTCATCAAATACTTCAATATCTGGAATAGTATATGGTAAAGTAAATTGAAAATCTTCTGGAAGATTCTCAATTGTTGGTGTTGAAGTTATGATTTCTCCAATATAAACCCAATTTGAATATCTTGGAGGGGGAAATCCAGATATCCCTATACCATCATACATAACATATATATCATTATATAATATTACAGCATTACCAGCAACATATATATTATTCTTATCGTATGCTATTGGTGTAGTAATTTGTCTCCATTTCAAAGATGAATCTATAACATAATAAATACCATTACTATCAACCGCTATATCACTAGGCTTATATTCAATAGGTGGG
>Ga0214921_10000807_pt1 | contig 55634 bp, 45 predicted proteins | sample LL1505_MetaG_FD_177992 | JGI IMG/M metagenome (GOLD analysis project Ga0214921, IMG submission 177992) | Freshwater microbial communities from Lake Lanier, Atlanta, Georgia, United States - LL-1505 | ecosystem: Environmental > Aquatic > Freshwater > Lake | place: USA: Georgia | collected... | reverse complement strand
AGTGGTTGTGCCAAAACTAGAACGAGGTGGAATAATATTCTCATGCATTTCGAAAAATGTATCAATACACGAGAATACATTTTCGTGTACATCTTCGTAGTCGTCATCATTACAAATACCATTCTCTTTCCACGATTCAAATAGCAATTCGGTCATCTCGTTAACTAGATTTGTATGGAAATCTGGTTTGGAAAATGTTAAAATATCGCAGCCGAATTTTTCATATAACATCTCATGAATTGTTAATTCCAACTCTGCATATTCCTCTTCGGATAATTCAAATGGTGCCACGGTAGTTTCAGACATAGAATCATCCGTAGAATATTCTTCTTCTGTATTTATTAGATTTTCAATATTCATAATATAGTTTGTATATTATTAATTATGTTTATTTCTTCATATTTTTTTTATTTATCTTCAATTTTTTAGTTTTATTATATTTTTGTTGTTTTTTCGATTTTCGTTTCATAGATTTTTTTCTTCCACCACGTTGTCCTACTCTTTCTTGGTATTCTTCCAGTAGTGTTTGTAATTCTTGAAATTTCACTGTCGCTTCTTCTTTACAACCCGGGTTTCTATCAGGATGAAAAATAAGACTTTGGCGTTTAAAGTGTCTTATATCTTCAACATTTATTGGTATTTTACCGTAAGAACGACAACCTTCAACTTCTGATACAGTTTGTTGTTCCGATGGTTGTCTTGGAGGTGGTACATATTGTTGTCTTGGAGGTGATGGGGGCGGCGATGGTGAACGCGACCGTGGTATGTATGATTGTGATCTTCTTGGTGGCACATATGGTCCTCCGGTTGCAAACTTATATTGGTTTCTTTCCTCTTTTTTAGATGATTTTTCATCAGCTGCTTTTTTAGCAGCGGCTTTTGCTGCGGCTTTCATTTCAAGTTCTTTTGAAATTCTTTCTGATTCTTCCCTTTGTTTTTGTGCTCTTTGTTCGGGGGTTTCATCTAGTTTCGCTTTTATTCGCATTTTTATTTGGTCCTTTAATTTGTTATACTGTTGTAAGTCATCTAAACTAACATTTAACTGGTTATTCTTTTTATCATACGATGATTGTATTAAAATATATCTTAACAAACCGTATTCATTATTATCTATAATACCATAATTAGTGAGCGCATTCAAAACGTAGATTCTATTGGTATTATCGTAGTTCTTAATAACGAGATTATCTAGGTTAAAGACATAGAGTTCGCTGAGACTGATGTTATATAAATCACTCATTATATATATATATGTAATATTAAATTGTGTATGTTTTTCTAAAAAATTATTTTTCAGGCAAATCTAAATCTTCTAAATTTTTATTACTCATACGTTTCGGTGTTAATGATTTTAATGTAGATACTCGTTTTGAATCCATGTTTTTCAATGTGAAGTTTCGATTGATTGAATTAAAAAATAACGATGGTATTGAAGAAATTTCACGCGCATCTTTGTCATAACATACGTCTTTGGTTTTTTGCAATTTATTTTTTTCCAAACAATCATTGAAAAACGCCTTCAATGATTTTATATCTTTCACTGAAAATCCGTTATCTTTACCATAACGTTCAGCAAAAATATGCAGTTTCTGGATTTTAATCGTTTTATCCAATTTATTCCAAGATTCGGTTTTATTATGTTGTTGTTCTTTATCCAACATATCATGTATATTTTGCGATGACATTTCAGAGTTTTGATATAAATTATCAGAACTAGGTTGCGATATAATATTTTTAAACTTAGATGACTTAACCATTTTGCCATGCTGGGATTCATTTAATGCATCAGCTTCATTTTCGGTTGAAATCTTTTTAGTAAACATATTTTATTGCTTTTGTCTTTATGTAATTATATAAAAATGTTTCTATTAAGTTTTTATTTAAATATAAATATTATTTTGGTAATATAATATGGAAAATAAATTGATTATATTACCTGATAATTCGCAACAAGTAAAACCAAAAAAGCATGATTCGAAAAAAATAAATACACAAAAAGAAAAAAAAGTGCGAGTCGTCGCACAAACCGATAAATGGCAGCAAGTTCTCCAACCTGAGTACTATACTACTCAAATTCAATATGATATTCTTAGTTCGCAAAATACGGAAAATACAGAATTGCCTGTATATAAAATGATGATTCAACAAATCCAACAAAAGATCAATGGATATAAAGGGCAAGATTTGGAAAAATCATTGTTCTCGGCGACGGATTTTGTTAATTTGGATTACACAGTTGATTTAATAAAAAAATCCGTGTTGAAATGCTATTATTGCAAACAAGACATGAAAATCTTATACGAACATGTAAGAGAACCGAAACAATGGTCATTGGAAAGAATTGATAATAATTATGGGCATAATAAAAATAATGTGGAAATCGCATGCTTAAGTTGTAATTTGCGTCGCAAAACTATGTATCATGAAAGATTTATTTTTACAAAACAGTTAAATATAGTTAAAAATGGTTAATTTCTTCGTTTCTTGTATGTTCTCCTTTTCCCACCAGAACCATATCTCGATTTTTTTACATAACCCTTGGGTAATTTTATTGTATCATCATCTTCTGCATCATTTGTAAATATAATATTTTTGGTTGGATCTGGTTTTGGTTTAGATTCGACTGATTTTTCGGTACGTTCTTTGCGTCTGTCTACCTTAAATCTGTCATAATCGCTATTATTATAGAATAAAATATTTTTTATAGTATGATTCACCGGTGAAAATGAACGTACATATCTATTATTCGAAAAAGATACATTTTTTCGTGTTTTGCGAGTTCTCGGAGATGACATATAATATATTATATAATTACATAATTTATTTACACAATAAGTCTTCATACATGTTCTATTTGAATGTATGACGGTATATTGTCGAAACAGTTCTCTACAAAATTCATGAAATCGATGCGCGAAATCCCGAAATCATCTATACTCAATAACTCTTTTCGAATTTTTTCAATAATTAACACAGATTCCCTATAACGAATTCCGCGCTTACCGTATTCATGAAATGTATAATATTGCAATAATTCTGGAAAAAATGTGTTCATATAGGTAGCTACACATTTATATTCACTAAATCGGTAATACGTTGAAGATAATTCCATAATATACTGCATCCAATTTTTATTACCTAATTCGCAAATATTACTGAATTCAATATATTGGAACATATTTTGCAAAACGCGATGATGAAATATAAAGTGATGTGGTACAAAAGTTCCACCGCCGGTGGGTTCAATTACATCCAAGCCAATTATGTTTTTTATTGAATCCGCATACTGAACGCGATTTAATTCATTCTTTGCGGATTCTTGTAATATTGCGAACCGCGGAATAGTATGTTCTCCAATTGTCGGGAACAATTCCCATTTATCTAACACGATTAAATCCGAATCCCATACGACATATGGGTCGGATAGATTTTCTATTTGTTGAAATGCGCCTAATTTTAGAATTTGTTGAAACCACCAACCAAATTCCCTAGAATTCGCATCTTTCCATGTATACCAGTTATTGATATCCGCCCGAGATAAATTGTATGTTTTCATAAAAAAACTATTTTCATCTAAAACTACAATATTGGTTTTTGATAATTCCCATTTTTTGCAATTTTGTTCTAAAATTTCTTTGTCGGTTGAATTTGTAATAATATATATACAACGTGGTGAATAGTTATATATTACGGATTCGATTGTAGTCCGTATAATTATATTGTTTCTACAAACCGGTATTACAAAATCATACCCAACCACCATATATGATATTATATATGATAATATATATTATATAATATCACATATTTGAGGCTTATTTGGCAGTTTTTTTCTCACATTTACCAGTTCCTTTGCTTCTACGAGAGCCTTTTGGACAGCGTTTGCGATTAACCGAACGGCATTGCTTTGTTTTTCTATGTCTGCGAGTACCTTTGGCGCAACGAATGTATTTAATCTTTGGTGTAGTACTATTCATTATATATATAATATAAATATATATAATAAATATTTATAATAAATATTTATAATAAATATTTTTTTTACACCTTTTCTCATTTACACCGCCCATTTTCTTCTATTGTAATATATAATTCATTATAATTATCTATAAGTTTATTTAAATTAATTCCAGTTTCATTTTGCTTAAAAAATGATAAATGTGACACATAAAAATCGCTATATAAAATATTATTAAATTGTCTATTACAAACATAATCTACGGTTAAATTATGCTCATCATCTCCGTAATAACAATCTTTAATTTTATGCCAATTCTTTCCTTTATATCCAAAAAAATTTATACTAAATCGAGTATTTATTGGTATAATTTCATTATTGTATTCATAATCTAAAAATTTTTTATAATTTTTAGTAAAATAATCGTGCAGAAGTTCTGCTTTTTTTCCACTTTCCCATAATGAACCACAAACCCCATTTGGTGGATATTCTAAATCCATTATTTCTTTTGGTATTAAATTATATTTATTTTGTTGAAAATAAGCAGAAACGCCATTATTAATTATGTTAGCAAACACTAAATCATAATCATTCTTTTTAATAAAATCTATAAATTTAGGCAATTTATACAAATCAATAAAAACAATATCATCATCACATTTTATTATGATATCATTTTCAAATTGTTTGTCATTATAATAATTGTAATAATTTTTCCAATTTTTTTCACAAGTATCCATAAAATAAAATCCAGTATGTTGAGTAGTATTATACGTCAAATCTCCTACTGAATTATAACCTGTTTTGAAATATATTTTTTTTATTATAAAATTATCTTCAATTCTTTGATATATTAATAGTTCATTATTCTTTATTATATTCAATATACCATTATTAATAATGATTTTAAAATTATTATAATTATTTTTATCTGCGACATTATTTTGGATTAAACTACATATTTCTTTATTATTTTCTCTAATAACTGATTTTGTATTATCCCAACCACCTAAAACAATCTCATATTCTATATCTAAATTTGTTAGTTTAATATGAATATCGTTAGATGCTTTTACATTTAAGTTAAAAGAATTATTTGATATTATTGGGGTAATTAAAATATAATTACCTTCTCCTATAGATGATGTTCTTTTTAAATTACTAATTGTTTTTAAATAATCTTCATCATAAGAATTTCTTGTATTATTCCAAAAATGAACCTCGTTGATTATATTTAATTCTAAAGCCTTTGTTAAATATTTTTTAAGGATTTCAATATTTGGTTTTCTTCCAGAAAATATAGAAATAATATTCATATATAACTTATTATTATAACTTATTATTATATAACTTATTATACATATTATTTAATATATATTTTTTAAACATACATATAGAAATTTTACACTAAACTATATAACTCTTACTTATTGAATAATATATGGATAATACAAATACTCAGACGCGACTTCCTATACATCAAGATATAAGCGAAAAATTAGACTATTTTTATAGAAATAATAAAATACCACATATTATTTTTCATGGTTCTTCTGGATGTGGTAAAAAGACCCTAGTTTACGATTTTATTTATAAAATCTATAACAACGATAAACAAAAAATAAAAAACAACGTAATATTTGTGAATTGTTCTCATGGAAAAGGTATCAAATTCATTCGCGAAGAATTAAAATTTTTTGCAAAAGCAAATCTACAATCCAATACTGGCGTTAAATTCAAGTCCATTGTATTATTTAATGCAGATAGTTTAACAAATGATGCACAGTCTGCACTTCGTAGATGCATTGAATTATTTAGCAATAATACACGTTTTTTTATAGTAGTGGAGAACAAGCATAAATTATTGAACCCAATATTATCAAGATTTTGTGAAATTTTCGTTCCAGAATATATGGAAAACGGCCAAATTGTAAATTTGCATGAATACAATTTAAATAAAAAATTCCAATTCTTCGAATTGGAAAAAGAAAAAACAGAATGGTTCGAAAAGAGGTTTAATTCGATAATTGAAAGAAAAGTTTTGAATAAAAAAATAAATCATGAGATGTTATCTACTTTTAGTTGTGATGCATATGAACAAGGATATTCTTGTTTAGATTTAATCGACTTTATTAAAGCAAATGATAAGTGGTCTAATCTTGAAATTTCCAATATAGAACTCTGTTTTCATAAAGTTAAATCCGAATTTAGATGTGAAAAATTACTGATGTTATACATGTTAGATTTCATTTTTGCTAATGAAATACATATTGTTTCTAGAATATGATTACAAAAATATAGACTAACGCGTTTAAACAATATGCAAAAAATGTAAGTAAGATTATATCATGGACGATTTTGTTCTTTCTAATTTACAAGAATCCAAAAATGAGTGGTGTAGTCGTCTGGTAAGTATTTTTACACCTTTAGTCATTGAAGGTATTCGCTCGATCTTTAACGAATCATGGAAATTATGTGCCGATAATGATGAATTGGGTAAATATTTAATGACATATCAAAATCTATTATCCCGTGTTCCAAAGTGGAATCAAACTATAATTGAAGAAGAAAGAAGGCGTATTATTGAAAGAAGTGGATGCAATTATTTAGAAGATTTAATTACATGTGTGCATATTATTCAATTGAAAGTACTTACCTGTATTCGTGTTGGAAATAAACAGAAAAAGATCGATATATCTATACCAAAATTAGACAATTTCATTCACAAAGTATATATACATGTAGCACGTAAAGTCTACACAAATGTTTATTTATTTGAAAAAAATATTTCTCCATTGTTGGCACAAAGAAATTCAAGAGAACTTGAATTGATTGTACAAGAATGTATTTTAACTACTATTCGCGAGAGTATTCCAACAGAAGAAATCATTCGTGCATATATGGATGAAAGTGTCGAACAAGAAGAAGAAGTAATTATTGAGAACATTGTAGATGAAGTCGATAATAAAGAAGACATCCCCGAAACTAAATCCGAAGAAATAAAATCGGAACCCGAATTACCTGCGGTAGTTCCTGCTATTCAAAATATAGATAATGAACCGGTTATAACACGTTTGTCATTTAATGATTATGACAGTGTTCAAGATGCAATGTCGGGTGATGTAAGACATGTGAATGCACCGAAAACAATCGAACGATTAGAAGAAATAAGTACTTCTAGGGCTATACAACGTAAATTGGAAGAGGAAGAAGAAGAGGGTGATATTAATGATAGAATTCAAATTCATACAGACAATATAAATTTAGACGATTTAGACATTTTTGATTTTGATAAAAAGGATAAAAATAGTAATGTAGAAGTATTATTAGATGATATCGAAGAACTAGTATAAATGCGTAAAATATCAATTTAAATTATTTGATATTTTAGTATAGGAATCCAACGATATGGAGAAAATTTTGTTATTAGCGATTTCAATTGCAATTATTTTTTTTATTATTAAACTAGTAATGATGAAATACGTTGAAAAAGAAACCAGACCACTTAAGTATCTAGTGCGTGATGCATTTGTAGTATTTTCATCCGCATTTTTGCCGATTTTTTTATTTTTTCAAATGAGCGGAACATTTAATCAATTGTTAGGTATTGGAGGTGGAGATAGCGTTCAGCAAACTCAAATATTTACTGATTCGCCTGGGTTTTAGTTTTACACCTTTTCTCATTTACACCTTTTCTCATTTACACCTTTTCTCATTTACACCTTTTTACATTTCAAACGCCGATTATTTATAAAAGGGTTTATAAATATATATATACATATATATATATATAATGTTACAAAACTGTGGAAAAACTATATATATAGATTCAACATTCTGCAAAACTGAATTATGCCAAGTTGGTAGTGAAATGAATACAGATAAATCACCATTTGCATTAAATAGTGTTTGTTGTGGGCATAGAAAAGGTTATACCGCACTATATTCAATGTTGTTTTCAAAATATAAGAATGCGGTTTTAAATTTTGCTGAAATAGGTATAGAAGCAGGGGCAAGTCTTTTAACTTGGAATACTTTTTTTTCTGAAAAGTGTAATGTTTATGCTTTTGAATTTCATAAAAAAAAGATAGAAAATGCTAAAAAAATTAATTTGAAAAATACTAAATTTGTTCATACTGATGTTAATAATATTGAATATCTTGATTTATCATTTAAGGAAACAAACGTAATGTTTGATATAATTATTGATGATAGCACTCATAATATTGAACACCAAAATAATATTATTAACACAGTTTCAAAATATTTAAAACCTGGTGGTATGTTACTAATTGAAGATATTTTTAGAAACCAACATATAAATAGTTATGTTATTGATACAGAAATATGGGAATTTCATACATTTGTTATTTGTCATCATGAAAATAGAAATTGTTTTGATAACGATAAAATATTATATTTAATAAAAAAATAATATGTCGGCATTTGAAATGTAAAAAGGTATAAAAACATTTTTATGTATTTAATAATATAAAAATGTTAAGGCGTGGATTTTCTACAGTAAATACTATACTTAAGCCATCAGCACTAAATGTATTTGAGAGATCGTGTTATTATAAAGTAGATTTCAAAATTAGTGAAGACGCTTCGGTTCGTGAAGCAATTCACCGTTTTTCTGCTTTCAAAATCGGTTGTCTTGCAGTAACAAACAAAGAAAATAAGGTAGTTGGAGTTTGTTCTGAACGTGATTTTATTGCAAAAACTTCATTCGATAAGAATATTTCAGAAACTAAAGTGAAAGATATATGCACATATGAACCGATTATTATTGCTAGAAAACAGGATTCACTCGAAACCTGCATGAGCAAAATGATGTTCAAAGATATTCGTCATTTGTTAATAATTGACGATAAAAATGAAGAGTTCATTGGAATGATATCGATCAAAGACTTAATTCGTGAAATTATCAAAAAGAATGATGATATTATTACTCGTTTAAGTGATTTTAAGATTGGAAAAGGTGCTTATTTTGGAAGCGAATAGATTGATTTCACTAATAAATAATTTATCTTGATATATATTATTTATCCAAACATGATATAGCTTAAAACTGCTAAATAAGAAAAAATAGCGATAATAATTGAAATTACCCAAATTGGTATTACGGTTTTATGTTTATATCCTAAACCAAATGGTCGAAACCCGCCTTCTTTATTATATATTAATGACGGTTTTATGATATGAATTAAAGTGAAAGACAATAAAAATATAAAAATTGCAATATTCACTTTATGAATTCTTACAAACTTTTTTGTTAAAAACATTTAATACTAGGCTTCTATAATCTAATATAGTAGTATAAAATTATAATGAAAATTATAACTATAATTTTATTTTTTTACCAATCTCCAAAATCGTTTTCATCTTCACGATGATCTCCGTAAAAATCACCATCTTGATAGTCTTCACCAAATTGTTGTATTTCCAAACCTTCGTTATCATATTCATTCGATATTTCTACATCTTCTGCATTTTCTAATTCATCTGCTTCCATGCCGTTATCGTTATATTCTTCCATATCATTTTCCATGATTTCTCGGTCATATGTTTTTGGATCGTATTTAACTAATCCTTTTTGTAATCCTACATTCCATCTACCAATTTTATATTTCATGAACATTTTTTCAATTGCGCGGTCATCATTGTCTATATCGCCTAAATCTTTCACTAACTTCTCCTTTTCCTTGCTTTTTGATTTACGTATTTTTTTGGATATTTCTGAATAAGACAATACAATGGATTTATTAGCATTTTCTATGTCTAAAAATGTAATTAATAGTTTTGCTACCCTCGTTTTTAATTCTTCTACATTACCAATACGTATGTCAATTTCTTGACCATAGTCAAATTCTTCTTCATTTTTTTCTTCAATTCCACTCAATTGATCGGCTTCATTCTTCGTTTTGGCTATTTCTGTTTTATATTGACTCTTAATTTCTTCTATATCGGTTCTTAATAATGCAGGATCATTTGCACAAACAACATAATCGTATAAACAAGAATACCAAAAATAGATATATATCATATTAATCGACTCATTATCAAATATAGAATAAAATATATGGTCGTTCTTTTCGACTGGAGAATAAACTGGAAACTCATTCACTAACAAAAATAAATCGTTTAATCGAGGTTGAGCTTCTTCTAGCAGTTGACTTAGCACTTTATCTCCATGAAATTCTTTTATATTACTCCAAAAATCAGAAACCGTTTTGTTTAGATTCCTTATATGAATGTCTGATAATTGCCAATGTTTTGGTATTGTTTCAAATATAGTTCCGGTTAAAATCATTTGTGGGAATACTTTTGACATAGAATAAATAGAATTTTGTATGAATGTAGTCATAGTATACATCGCATCGCGACTTGATAAATTTGTATCTGTTATTTCTAATAAAAAATCTTGCATTTTTTCATATCGTGAATTGGATAAATTTCCATATGTATCAAAGAAACGTACTATTGAATAAAACATTTTTTCGTTTGCACCCGATAAATAGTTTTTCATTTTTTTTAATTCGTCTCGTTCTTCTGCTACCATTGCATTTGGATTATATGATGTTAAAACATTACGTAAATGTTCACGGAATTTTGTATCGATTATATCAGATTCTCTTGCATCAAATGTTTGTAATAAATCGATCAATCTATCAACGTGTGTATATTTTAATATCGGTTTTGTAGTAATTCGATTATCATTACGTATAATTGTCATCAGTTGTTGCAAATCTTCTAATTTATAACGTTTACCGTTTTGTTTTAAAAATTCAATCTTATCTAACAAAGATGATTTTATTGGATATCCAATGGGTTTTTCGGAAACAATAGGTAGTAATTCATATGGTATTGGAAGTTCTTTATCAAAATGACAATAGTGAATAAAAGCACCATATATATCCTGTTCCGATATGGATTGAGAAATAACAGGATAATTTATTCTGGTAATTTCTTTATGGTATAATAGAGATGGTTTTGCTAGTTGTCTGAATTCATCTAGTAGTTCATATATGTTGTCTGATATTTGAATGTAATTGTTAATAGTGTTATCATTTTTTATGAAAAAATCCATTGGTCTTGATATGAAAGATTCGGTACAGCATGCATTTTCTAAGAATGGTTCTTTACTAGCAGTTTTTAATACTGGATCTCTCTTGTGAACGATTTTATTTATTAATTCTACTATTCCATAACCGTAATAAATGCCTTTTGTTTTAATAATATTTAAATATTTACGTTGATCTTTATGGCCTTTTCTAACCATTTCAAATAGATCTTTTTCAAAATCACGCGATACTGGAGTTAATGAACCCATAGTAAATTTAACTACCGGAGGTAAAAAATAACGCCATTTATCGATACTATGTTCTTCTGGAACAACTTCATTTGGATGAAGAATCAAATACTCCCGTTTAGATGTATACATATCCATAATATCATTTCGCGATGGAATAAAAAAATTTTCGATTGTTTCACGAATCTTTTTTATATAATCTTCTAATTTTAATCTGTCAATTGCATTCCATGGTTCAACTGCAGTTTTACTCTTAGTAGTATTTCTATCAGAAGGATTTGTCATTTTAAACATTACGCATGCAATATATTCAATGCCCGTAGTATCTTCAACGCCACCTGATAATGGATAACCACTAAATGAACGAATGCATCCTGGAAATGTTTTTTTTACACGGAATGATGGTATTGCGGTTTGTATAGATATTAGTATACATGATCCAATAATCCAAAACATTAATCGATTTTTATATATTTCATATGGTATTGGGCGTACACCGCGTTTTTTCTCCATTTTTTTTGCATTTTCTTCATATAATTCAGGTGGTTGTATATTTTTATTCATAATTTCATTTGTTGTTCTTATAACAAAATCTTCTATAGAATCAGTGGGTATTCCTATATTAGAACATATACTATCTGTAATATTATATATCATTTTGTTAAGGTCGTTCTCGAAAAGTATCGTTTTATTTATTTTTTTTGAATCTTCACCAGAAAACATTTCTGTAAGTTTTGCGTTCAAATCTTTTTCAATAATACTATGAGTAATCATTCGAAAACCTTCTTCTGTATATTCATCTTCTGTAATAAAATCTATTTTTCTCAGTGTATAACCACTGTATTTATCTACAATTGAATCACCATCATCACTTAGTGATCCTTGAGATGCGCACAACTCTTTTAATATCCGTATATATTCATCTGTCGAATGTAAGAAAAATGCATTTGCTAATTTATATAAACTATTTGGTAATAGTTTTGTATTTGTATCTTTACAGTATAACCAATGCATATCTTCTTTTAATTCATCTATCATTGGTTCTCGACAAAACATCTCAACAAATTTGCATATATCTTCTTGTTTTTTTGAAAAATCGTCTTGAGCTAATATTAAATCACGCAATTTTGTATGAGGAGAGGTAATAATTTCCGATGAAATAGTCATTTTACCCAATTCGTAGACATAGTTATTATATTTTGTCATTCGAATTTCGCGCAACATTGTTTCATTGTGGATTTTCTTGAAATCATCAGTAAGTCTTTTCTTCACTACTCCTTCTAATTGTTCTAATGACATGGTTATACGATTTTCAAATTCTTTGACCATGCGCGATTTTGTTAAATCTTCTAAACGATGTTGTGCTGTTTGTTTGGGTTCACATACATTATTGGATTTATTTTTATAACAATCTTCGCGTATATTACAAAACAATGTATTTGTATCAATAAATGATTCCGAATCGATATTTGAATCATGTACCCATTGATCTTTAACACGATAGTAATAACCATTCTTTTCACGCATTTTTGCTTCTAATTCAATATCCTTCTTTTCTTTTTCTGTTAAATTATTATAATCTATATCAGGCGATAATGTTGGTTGTAAACTTAAAACTGCATATTCGCCATCTTTAACTGTTTTTTTACCGGCAATTAAATTTGTAGCTAATTCATTGGCATAATTAGCTTCAACATTGTGTTTTGAAATCAATGTCTCTGTTAAAAATTCGAAATAAGTAGATGATGACATTGTTTTCTTTTCAGTAGCATATTTATCCAATATCGAATATGGCGTATCATCTAATTCTTTGTCGTAATATACTTCATCATTATTATTATCGGATTTTAAATCTTTAATATTGGTGTATCGTTTTGCTAAGTATCTTCTAACACAATCTTTTGGTTTAATTTTTTCAAGGTTTGACATATCATCTAATTTGGCAGGTTCAAATGCATCCAATAAATTAGTTGGACTGGTTAAGTTTTTCATTGTCATTACAGTAATTAAATCAGAAAATAGGGTATTTTGATCCATCTTTATCAATTTTGCCAAAACCTCACTATTTGCGATTTTATCAAAATCAACATTTTTCAATTTGTATCCATCTTTAAACATTTCTAACAATTCGCGTTGATTAAATAGTACATTTTCAATATCATTCATTCTTGCAGATACGTTTGTTCGAATATCGCGTAATGCGTTGAATTCTTTTAATTTTTTTAAATACTCGATATTAAATTCTGAAATCTTTTCTTTTATTAAATATCGTATTTCATTGTATTGTTGATAAGTTATATCTTCACTGTAAATCATAAATGGTTCTAATTCTTTCACAATTTCGACAAACGATAGTTTATCTTTTATGTATTTGCGAACTAGTCGAATAATTGAACGAGTTTTTGGAATTACTACATTCAAAAATTTATTGAATTTATCTGGTTCGTTGTCAAATTCTTCTTCTAATAAGTACTCTTTTATATTCGATAAAAAACTATTGTTTTCATCTTGTTCCATACCTTCATAATCGATTTCTTTATCTAAGTTCTCAACAATATGTGTTGATATATCTGTATTTTTACGCAGTAATCGAAATAATGAAATATATTTATTATTTTCATGAATATTAACACGTTTTAGAATATTTGTTCCAGGTAATTCAATTTGTGAAAATTTCATTACTGGTTCAGGAAGCATGATTAAAGATTTAATTGTCATAGTATCGTTTGGTGTCATATTGTTATTAAAATATACAGTTCTGCCAGATTTCATTACTTTCAATTCTTTTTTCTTTAACCCCAAGTTATAACGCTGTATTACATATTTAGTTTGACTCATGAATCTTGTATTCTTTTCTGTTTTGGATACTGTACTATAAAAATCACCCAAATTATTAACAATCGCATCTATATTAGTTAACACCTCTTGTTGGTCAATAAGCCCATCATTCTTAGTTGATTCTGATACAAATGGATTGTTGTATTTATCCATATTAGAATACAATTGACTATGCTTGTTCGTTGAGCCATTATGTGCGTTTGCAGATGCACCTTTATAATATTCATCAAATAAATTTTCTTGCTTCGTTAATTCTGTAGCTAAATTTGTAGGAATTATATCTTTATAAATTTCATCTTCATCCGATTCCATATATAATTTACGTTTTTGTGCTACAACCGGAACTAACCATTGAAGTTTGGTATCTAAATTGCGAATGCGTTCAATCAATGGTTTATGTAAAGCGCCTACTTGAATTGCGCCTATTATATTATTATTTTCATCAAATTTTGAAAATTTATTTCGCAACTGTTTAAATCTTTCAATTAAATTATGAATGTTGTTCATAACTGATTTACTTCTTTTTGAATTTGAAATAGTGGATAATAATTCATCCAATAAATCATTGGCTTGAATTTCTATACCATATCTCTTTTCGCTTTCCGGTAATTCAACAAGTTGTTGTATTTCTTCTAATTCTTCGCCAAAGATGATATCATTTGCATCCAAATACATAGAATGCAATGTTTCGCGGATATTTTCATCTACCATTGCGTTTTCTGGAATATTAATTACAGATTCACCTGTTTCAGTATACTCAATTGTAGCCTTTGAATCAAACGGTATTTCGCATATTTCTCCTTCTTCGGCTGCTTTTAAATTAGTAGGAGCAGTTGATGGTTTTTCTCTTATAACAAATTTTTCAAATGGTTCAAGAATACCTTTATATTCAAAATCAATATAAAATGTAATTAATTCAGGAAAACTAGTAATTTCAATCATATCTTCTTCCAAATTTGTAATTTCACCTGTAATAATTTTTGGAGTATCACCACCAATATGAATATCAACCCATGTATGAGGTAGAAGATTATTTTGTAATGCATAGCCTTCATTTTCATCTCTATCTAATAAATATATCGATAGAATTGATTCGTCATTTAGCTTACCATCTTCTGATAATGTAAGCATCTGTTTTTTTAAATTCGATACATTAATGAGGTTGATTCTTGATTCATCAATATATTCAATGTAATATGTATTTTCATGATAATCTAAATTTGTAGGGGATTGTATTTCAATTATATCCCCTAATCTTAATTCTATCCCGTTTTTTTCTATAACTGTAGTTTGTTGTTCATTTTCATTTACACTTGTAATTTCAATATCCATATTACTTTTATAGTGTATATATATCTAATTCTAAATTTATTTTTGTCTTGTATTTTTGTTAAAAATTGATTTAATATTTTTAACAAAAATTATTAATACATATTTCTCCAGCAATTATAAGTTATCCTCCAAATATTCTTTCGTTAATAAAGTTATCATATATAAGTTCAAATTCAAGTCGAATAATATAAGTTTACTCTAAAATCATTTAAAATGAACTCTACTCAAGTACAAAATATACAAATCTCATTTTCAGTTAATCCTGTTAACTATGATGAAAACAAAATTAAATCAAAAACATATAAAACAAGTGAAGGTACCGATTATAATATTTTAAATTACGACAAAGATATTTTATGCAATGATGATATAATGAATGGGCATTATCGTTCTGTTGTACTAGATCCAGATACGAACAACATTCTAAGTTTTGCACCACCTAAATCTATTCCAATTGATTCATTTAAAGAACGTTTCCCTAAAGTCGACCAAGACAATATATACGTTAATGAAATTATCGAGGGAACAATGATTAATTTATTTTGGGATACCCGTTTAGACCGATGGGAACTTGCTACAAAATCTGCAGTGGGTGGCAATTACTGGTTTTTCAGAACTCAGTATGACGTATCTGACATTCAACAACAAGAACAATTAACATTTCGCCAAATGTTTATTGAAGCTTGTGGTGAAAATAGTTCCATATGTTTGAATGACGCTGTAATACTACAATCATTACCCAAAAATTACTCGTATAGTTTTGTAATGCAACATCCTAAAAATCATATCGTTTTAAAAATCGCCAGACCTACGCTATATCTTGTAGCCGTGTATGATTGTAGTTCAGCATTAACATCACATAAAGTATATGGGTTTCCTGTATCTGAATTCATGGAATGGCCGGAAATCAAAGCATTCAATGGCTTAATTCGCTTTCCTCGAGTTTTAAAAACTAGTGAAAACGATACATACGAATCTTTGGAAAATCAATATTGCAGTCATTTTGGAAAAACGGCTAATTTGGTTGGGTTAATGATTACTGACTTAGAGTTAGGTATGCGCACATTTATAATGAATAAATCATATGAACAATTGAGAGAAATACGCGGTAATAATCCAAATCTACAATATCATTTCCTATCGCTATACAAAGCTGGCAAAATAAATGAATTTCTGTTCTATTTTCCGATGTATAAGAAGGTATTTTATAAATTTCGCGAACAATCTGCAATGTTTATACGCAATGTCCATGATGCATATGTAATTTATTATGTTAAGAAACAGGGTAAAGAAATTCGTATTCCAAAACCTATTTTCAGACATATTTTCAAATTGCACCATGAAATTCATGTTCAATCAATTCAAACCGAAACGCCAGTAATTATTACTCATAAAATTGTAGCCGATTGGTTTAATTCTATGGAACCAAAAGAACAATTGTATCATCTGAATTATAAAAATCGCGAATATCAACAATCAAATAATCAAGAAAATATGGATGCAGAAATAGTAGCTGAACAATGAATAAATTATATATTTTGTAAATCTATAAATACATATTAACTAAAAAATAAAAAAATAGGCACAAAAGTGTCTATTTTTTATTCAACAACTAATCCAAACCGATAATGTAAAATAATTTATTAGATATCTATCATATTGGTAAATAGTTATTATCAGATATTTTTACTTGATTAGGGTTATTTGATGTACAATATAAATCTATGTGATTTTTATTATTTAATTCTTGATGTGAAAAATTATGAATTTTATTTTGAATAAAGTTAGCGTCTTTTTTTATAGTTTTATTTTTGATTTTTACGTGATCTCTTTCCTCCTTTACTACTCATAGTACTTATAGTACTCATACTTTTAGTAGTACCAGTACCTCTACTTCTATGACTTGTGTTACTACTACTATAACTACTACCTCTACTTCTATTACTAGACCTACTTCTATTACTAGACCTACTTCTATTACTAGACCTACTTCTATTACTAGACCTACTTCTATTATTAGACCTACTTCTATTACTAGACCTACTTCTATTACTAGACCTAACTCTATTAACAACACCGCTAACTAATAATTCGTAACCGTTATTCAATAATAAATCAAGATCGTGAGAAGGCATTGGTCTCTCTTCCCCTTTTGAATCATTTGGATTTGGACTGTTTAATTCTGTTATCAAATTCGGATGCATAACTACTTTAAAATATTTGCCATCATTTATTCTTCTTATAATACTTATTGTTCTAAGCATTTTATCTTATATTATTATCTTATATTATTTATAAATATTTTTTTAATATTTATAAATAAATAAATGAGAGATTATATCGGTTTTTACATGGAATTGTAAACAGCAGAAAGCTTACATAAATTTTGTATGTATTTTAAACAATGTTCTTTATTTGTTTCACTCATGTTTCTGATTGGATCACGTAATGAATCAATTGCTTTTAGTATTTCCTTTGAATTTTGTACATTCGATAAATCTTCTGCGTAGTTTTTATTTATAAAGAATTCTAAATCACCTGAATCGATTATTGTAGAATAAGGTGAATAAATTAAACTAAACCAGATTTTTACAATAAGAGTAGGGTTAGCTTTCTTTGTAATTTCAAAAAAAGACTTTGCTGCTAAAATATCCAAATTTTCTGGAATTACTTTAATAATATCATCAATAAAATCAACAAAATGTGTATTGAATGTTCTTAAAATAGTAGTTTTATTCGACATTTCGCGGCGTATTAATATTATATGTAAATTTTTTTTATATAGATGTTAAATATTATTATTTATACTTTTACTAATATTGAAATTGCGGTTGCGTTTGTGGTTGTTGTGGCGGATGAATATCCATATTGCGTTGTTGTTGCAAAGATTCAATCGTTATACCATTGGATAATTTATTGGGCTTGTAAGTATCAGGTGGAGTTTGTATATAGTTTGAATCATTTCCAACAGTAACATAATTATACATTTGTCTATTTCCTCCACGACCTTTTGCACTTAATTCTTCTGGCGACATATTAAAATAAGTAAATTGTTCAGAGACGATATTAGAACCCCCCGAACCGGACATTACATTCATCGAATATCCTAAAGGTTCTCCATTTCCAAAATTAACACTTGCTAATTTTTCTTTAATTTTTGGTTCATAGTGGTGAATAATATCATTTCCTAAAACAAGTTGGAAATTTTTATTTACCAATAAAAGAGCAGGAACAGAATGAATATTTGGAGGCAAATGCACAGTTTGTCCACTTTCTAAAACAATTAGTAATTGATTTGTTCTCGGATCACGTTTACGTTTATCAATACAGATCGCATTGATTTCATTCATTAAATTTCCTTTCACTAAAAATTGTAATATTTTTGCGCTATTTGGGTCATAATTAGAATAGTATAAAATATCCATTATGATAGTGTTAAGAAAAAGATTCTATTATATTTTTGAAAAATATAAAAATATAATTGTTTAACCGCTATTCTTTACTATTTACAATATTATAGTGAATTAACACACATTGAGTATAAAAGACGTGCTACAAAGTAAAGTACAAAATTATAAATTACAACAAATAGGTTTAAACCGTATACGGTTAAAGGAAGTGATTTTCTTGACAAGAATAATCCAATGAAACTAAATACTGAAAATAAAAATATAATATACATGAAAACGGATACGAAATAAAAGTAATCGCAATATTTCTTTGGTAAAGGACTAAACAATAATTCCATGATATCTGCCATTTTGGACTTTTATATTATAATACAATATTTTTATTTGAATTTCGACCATTTTTACTTTTTGTAATAATATGATTATAACTACAAAACAACGTAGAAATAAATATAGCTAAATATTATATTAGTAAAACAGATGGACGAGTCTATTATTTGGAATTTAATTGATAAATATTTTAAAGAAAATCCAAATTGTTTAGTAGAGCATCATCTTGAATCATTTAATGATTTTTATAAAAATCAAATATTTAAAATTTTTAAAGAAACGAATCCACTCCGCATTAATTCAAACTACGATGAAGAAATTGATGATTATAGGAATCAATGTTTAATGTACTTCGGTGGAAAAGATGGTGATAAATTATATTTTGGAAAACCAATTATATATGACGATAACGATAATGTTCATTATATGTATCCAAATGAAGCTAGATTAAGAAATATGACATATGGTATGACTATTCACTATGATATTGACGTAGAGTACATTGATATATTGAAACCAGGTGAAACGCCAAATGTAATTGGCGGTGGGAATGATTTCTTAGAATTGCATGAAGAAACTGTTCATGATTATCCATCTGAACCTAAATTTTCAAATTTTAAAAGTGGTGAATATAAAGTAGAAAATGAAAATCTAGGACAAACCACTGGAGGAGCACCTAAAAAAATTACAAGAACAAAACGTGTACAGCGTGAATATAAAATTACACCAGCAATGTCAACTGCTATGCGCGAAGCTACTGAAAAATCCATGATTTCACCAAATACTCAACGTAGAATTATTACAATTGAAAAAGTCTATCTAGGTAAATTTCCAATAATGGTCCAATCCGATTTTTGTATTTTACGTGGACTCAATCCCGATATTCGTCATACTATGGGAGAATGTAGACAAGATTTAGGCGGGTATTTTATAATTCAAGGAAAAGAAAAAACAGTCATTCCACAAGAAGTGTTTGCAGACAATATGCTTTATATTCGAAAAATGGGTAAACCAGATGAATCCGAGGAAGAAGTTGATTCCGAATATTTATATTCCGCTGAAATACGAAGTGTATCTGAAAACGCAGCTAAACCGATAAGAACTCTTTCAGTAAAAATTGTAGCTCCTACTAAAACCTTCACATTTAAAAATATTGTAGTGAATATTCCAAACGTTCGTAAACCAGTTCCACTGTTTATTGTATTTCGTGCGTTGGGAATATTATCAGATAAATCGATTATTGAGACATGCTTGTTAGATTTGGAAAAATATGAACATATGATTGATTTATTTATTCCAAGTGTGCATGATGCTGGCGCAATACTTACACAACGTTTGGCATTAGAATATATTGCATCATTAACAAAAGGTAAACGTATAGAACATGCTTTGGAAATTTTATCTGATTACTTTTTACCACATATTGGTGAAGTTAATTTTATGGAAAAAGCATATTATCTAGGTCATATTGTTTTTCGATTATTGTCTGTTTATACCGGATTAGAACAACCAACTGATCGAGATAATTTTAAATATAAGCGAGTAGAATTGGTGGGAACATTAATGTATCAATTATTTCGCGAATACTATAATATACAGCAAAAATTTATACGCACTGAATTTGATAAACGTTTAACCTTAAATCAAAATTTATATGCAAATAATTTACCTACATTAATTCAAACGTTCTATAATGAACTATTTGACAAGAGATTATTAGAAGACGGTTTTAAGAAAGCATTCAAAGGTAATTGGGGTGCAACTGCTCATTCAAAACGCATTGGCGTTGTCCAAGATCTGAACCGTTTATCTTTCAATAGTTATCTAAGTCATTTGCGCAAAACGAATTTACCGTTGGATTCGAGTGTAAAATTGGTTGGTCCGCGTCTATTACATTGTTCTCAATGGGGGTTTATTGATCCTATAGATACACCTGATGGTGGCAATATTGGTTTACACAAATCATTGGCAATTACAACTTATATTACTCGTGGCGGAAGCGGATATAGAGAACCATTTATTCGTTGGTTGCGGGAAAATATATCATTAAAATATGTTCAAGAATGTTCTCCAAAAATGTTATCGAATATGACAAAAGTAATTGTTAATGGGTATTGGGCAGGTTCTATTTTAGATCCATTTGATTGTGTAAGAAAAATGAAACTATTCAGACGAAATGCGTTGCTACCTATTTATACAAGTATTACATTCGATATTAAAACAAACACGGTTTATATTTATACGGACGGTGGCCGTTTATGTCGCCCAATTTTTTATAAGGACGAAGAGAGTGGTAAATTATCATACGAATATCCTGAAATTCAAAAATTATTAAATTCCGGTGAATTTTCTTGGAAAGATTTGATTGCAGGTTTCAATAATAAACGCGATACATCAAAATTCAATATAAATAATAATACCATATATGAATTACACGAATTATATGAAGGAATCAATTCAGAAACAAACCCTGCAAAATTAGAACGATTTATTAATAAAAAAGCGGTAATTGACTATATTGATAGTAGTGAAAGCGAAAACATATTAATTGCTATCAATCAAGAAGAATATCCTAAGAAAAATTACACACACTTGGAAATTCACGAATCGTTGATTTTTGGTAATATGTGTAATTTAATTATTTTTCCAGAGAACAATCCACCAACACGTAATTCATTTTCTTGTGGGCAAAGTAAACAAGCTTGTTCTATGTATCATACCAATTTTCAAGTAAGAATGGATAAAACCGCAGTAGTATTAAATAATGGTCAAATACCCCTAGTTAAATCCAGATTCATGGAACATATTAATCATGAAGAAAATCCATATGGCGAGAACCTGATTGTAGCAATTATGTGTTATACTGGATATAATATGGAAGATTCTATATTAGTGAATGAAGGTGCATTGAAACGTGGTATGTTTAATACTACATATTATACTACATATGAATCACATGAAGAAATTAATAAAACAGGCGACGTTATCGTTGAATCTAAATTTACAAATATTGAATCTGAATCGAACGTTGTAGGTACAAAACCAGGGTATGATTATAGTCGTCTTGATAAATATGGGTTAATACGAGAAGGTACTGAAGTAGACGATAAAACGGTTTTAATTGGCATTACTACAAAGGCTGGGAATGGAAATAAAGTAGATGGTTCCAAAGCACCAAAGAAAGGACAACTCGGTATTGTCGATAAAACATTCATGTCTGAGGGCGAAGAAGGAGAACGTATATCCAAGGTTCGTATCAGAGAAATTCGTATACCAAATCTTGGCGATAAGATGGCTTCTCGTGCCGGTCAAAAAGGAACGGTTGGATTAGTTATACCTGAATGTGATATGCCATTCACAAGAGATGGATTGCGTCCGGATATTATTATTAACCCTCATGCCATACCATCTCGTATGACTATTGGTCAGTTAGTTGAATGTATTACTGGAAAAGCATGTTCTATGTATGGTGGATTTGGCGATTGCACTGCATTTATCAACAAAGGTTCTAAGATTGGAATATTCGGTGAAATGCTTACCAACGTTGGGTTCCATTCAAGTGGTAATGAAGTTTTATACAACGGAATGACCGGACAACAGTTAGAGAGCGAGATTTTTATAGGTCCTACTTATTATATGCGTTTGAAACACATGGTTAAAGATAAAATTAATTATCGTGCTCGTGGACCAAATGCAGCATTAACAAGACAACCGGTAAGTGGACGCGCAAATGATGGTGGTTTAAGAATTGGTGAAATGGAACGTGATTCTGTAATATCACACGGAACCGTTAACTTTTTAACCGAATCTATGATGGAAAGAGGCGATAAATATTATATGGCTGTATGTAATACAACTGGTTTATTAGCAGTTTATAATCCATCTAAAAATATATTCATTAGTCCGATGGCGGATGGGCCAATTCGATTTATTGGTTCATTGGATGGAAAAGATATGAATATAGAGAACATAACAAGATTTGGACGCGATTTTAGTGTAGTAGCAATACCATATAGTTTGAAGTTATTAATTCAAGAATTGCAAACAATCAATGTTCAAATGAGAATTATTACAGAAGATAATATTCAACAATTGGAGAACATGTCATTCTCTAAAAATATAGAAAAACTTACAGGATTTTCTACAATAAATCAAGTTACCGATGATATTAAGATTCGTTTAAGAAGTACAAAACAAATGGTTGGTATGGATACGCCAGAAAATATTGTATTACCGCAAATACCAGAAGAAGCAAATGAGTTTGAGTACATAGAAGGATCACCAGACTATCCAAATGTATCACCTGCATATGAATCAGAACCAGGAGAAGTAGATTCGAATATAAACACCAATAGTTCACTACCATTTAATCCATTCGCGTCAAGTGAGAAAACACCAGAATCTGAACCTTTGCCAGAGACGGTAGATTACAAAGAAGGTGAAATTGTATATTACCGAGGAGATACACAACCACAAGAATGGTTTATAAGAAAAATTGGAAATAATACTATAACTATTCAAAAAAGAATACAGGGTGAAATAAATCCAGAAACAGATATTAAGGTTGTAGAGAAAAAAGATATTTATAGACCAGGTGATGTTGTATATGCTCCAAGGACCCCATCAATTAGTCCTGAAAATGTAGTTAGGGGCGGTGAATCATATGATAATATGCAAATGAGTTCTTTATACCCACAAAGTGTACCATCCAGTATTAACTTTGCGCCAGTTATTACGGTCGTAGGTAATGACAATAAAGGTGATATAGTTCCTCCTGCTAATAATACTAGTGGTGTTCCCGATTTCAATGAATTAGTAATAAACAAAGATTCAATAAAAAAAGACAACGTAGAAACGGCAAGTACTATGGGTACTTTAAGTAAAGATAGTAAGGCTGAAAAGAATGTAAATGATAATGCTACGCAAAATATCGATTTCAGTAATTTAGTTATAAAAAAAAGTGATTCATAAAAATTGAATTAAATAATTAATTATATAATATGATACAAATATAGGTATATTATATTATAAAATGGCATCTAGCAATAAAGTATTACGTATTTATAAATCCAGGAAAACAATTTTAGATTTATTAGAAACTTACCAAAATTATGATGTATCTGATTATAACGATTTTAGTATCAATGAAATTGACGCAATGCTTTCGAATGAACAATTGGACATGTTAGTCCAACGTAAATCGGAAGATTCTGTTGGAAAACCACAAAAAACGTATATTAAATATTATTTACAATCAAAACAAATTCGTCCTCAAACATTAGATGATATTATTGAAGATTTATATTTAGTTGAAAATATATTAACAAAAGATGATACGTTAATAATTATCATTGAGGATGAGCCAAATGATACAATTATTGCAAAATTAAATTATTTATACAATACTAGTGGTATATTTATAGTAATCCATAATATAAAACGATTACAGTTCAATATCCTTGAACATAAATTAGTTCCAAATATGTCAATTTTATCAAAAAAAGAGGTTGAAGAATTAATGCAAAAATTTAACTTGAAATCAGTAAATCAGTTGCCTGAAATTGGTAGATTTGATCCGCAAGCATTGGCATTATCCATGCGACCGGGTGATGTATGTGAAATAAATAGGGACAGTGTTACGTCAATCGAATATGATTATTATAGAGTTTGCGTATAAAAATAATATTATAGTATATAATTTATATAATTTATATATAATAAATGTCGAATGTTGATATAGCTTATTCTAATATGGATTTTTTTTATGATAATGAAACCTTATGTAGTGAAGATAGTAAACAATGTACAGATAATAAGAAATTTGCAAACGAGTTATTTAATATTACAAAAACACATATTGTATCGAATGAGCGATTACATAATATACAAAACAAATATAACAATACAATATTATTAACCATTAATTTAGGAATAGGTATTCTTATTACAGGTGCCTATGTTTTATATAAAATTACAAAATTAAAGTAAAAATTTGATGTATATTGATGTATTACTTTGATGTATGTTGTTGTATATGAATAAATAATAGACATATATTTTCTTGAATTATATATATATATATATCTATAATTCAAATGACATTTTACAAAGTATCAACAAACAATATAGTAATTTTAACAATAATAATTATATTATTAGTTGGTATTTTAACGTTGATAAAATGCAATGGAAGTATAAAGGAAGGAGCTCGAGGCAGAAGGGCACCGCCACCACGCAGGCCTCCTCCGCCTCCTCCTCCTCCAAGACCATTCTGGAGACCATTATTCTGGAGACCACCACCACCAAAACCAATACCAGCGCCAATACCAAAACCAATACCAAAACCAATAGTAATACCAGCACCAATACCAATACCAACACCGCCACCGCCACCGCCAAACCCACCAAGGTCGAATCCTAACTTTAAATACGTTGGCTGTTATAAAGATACGGGAAATAGAGCAATTCCAAGAATGATGGGAAAAGTATCAAGTAATGAACAATGTAAAGAAATTGCAATATCGAACAATTCAAATATTTATGGGCTTCAATATAATGGTGAATGTTGGATTGGAAATGACTTAGCAAAAGCTCTAAATTACGGCGAAGCTGGTAATTGTCCGACATTAGGTGGCTCATGGACAAACCAAGTTTATACAAATATTACTCTTCAGCCAATTAACCCCAATTTCAAACATATTGGATGTTATAAAGATACTGAAAATAGGGCAATTCCAAGATCTATGGGAACTGTATCATCTCATGAAAAATGTAAAGAAATCGCAATTTCTAATAATTCAAACATTTATGGTGTTCAAAACAACGGTCAGTGTTTTATTGGAAATGATATAAACAGTGCTATGAAGTATGGTGAAACTGGCAACTGTCCTACACTAGGTGGTTCTTTTACAAACCAAGTTTATACAAATATTTCTCTAGCTCCAAAAGTTCCAAGTATTAATTCAAGTGAATTAAAAAATGGTTCATTTTTAAATGTAGGAAGCTCTATGAAAAAAGGCGAAACTCTGATATCAACAAACGGTGATTATATTTTGTTTTTTAGTTTAGAAGGAGTTTTAACAATTCGCAAATTGAAAAAAAATCCAGACAATTCACCAATTATTGAATATTATAATGATTTTAATGGATTAAAACAGACTCGATTTTCATCAGATGAAACATGGAATGCAGGAGTAGAATCAAAATCGAATGCAACAACATTAAATTTTGGAAAAAATGGCAATTTAGAATTACAAGATGCAGCAGGTAAGAGTTTATGGAGTACAAACACAGGATGCATGGATGGTAATAAATTAGCAATTCAAGATGATGGATATTTAGCAATTTACAACAGTGAAGGAATATCTATATGGGCAACAAAATTAAATCCATACAGCTCAAAAAATTTGTTGCAACAATGTAAAGGATTAGAAAGTATGCAAAACATACAATTCGAAGGTTTTAGTGAAGGATATAAACCTGGCGATTTTTACAATCCAGACAATTATCCCAAAGAAAGTATTCTATTGAAAGAAAAAGAATTATTTGAAAAAGAGATTATCGTTTTAAATAGATTGAATGATTTTAATGCAGCTTATGCGAAATTTAAGCGATGCAGATATAACTCAGATTATCCAACAAATACACCGTTGAATCAAACAGATTGTACTGATGCAGATAAAAATGGTACAACTTATTTATCCAAATTAGGAACAGACTCGTCTGGATTATTAAAAGAGGTTGACGATTATATTGAATTATTAGAAAAATACCCAAAAGAAATTACTCCAACAGTTGGATATTTGTCAACAAAACACAAGGATATTCTTACAAAACGTACTGAGTTAGATAATAAATTAAATGAATTAAATAATAGTACCAATTCGGTAACTATGAGGAGGCGCCTAGAAACAGATTCTACGATTTATGCTACATTATTATGGACAACTTTAGCGACTTCACTAATTTATTATACATTCCGATATATGTAAACCATAAAATTCGAAAAAATATAAAATATAATATAATTATAATATCATAATAAATTATATTATGTCAGGTTTAGAACAAAAGTTAACATCAATTAATAAACATTATGGTGAAATTAATGAATTACCCAAGAATAATACATATAAATATATACAAATTTCGGATACTGAAATTGATCCAATAGATATTGGATCAATGTGTAATGATGAAAATTATGTTAATACTGGTTATTTAGATACAACTAAGCAATGGGATGTTGAAGATAATATTGAAATGTGTTTTATGAATGCTAAAAATATTTGGTCTAATATGAAATTTGAAGAAGAAAAGTTTATTAATAGCAATTCTGTTGTTAAACAATCCGGATTATCAATCATTGAAAAGAGTTCGAATGGACATTTTGAGAATGAAGTTCAATTTTTCAAAGATACATCCCCATCTACAAGTTATATAAATGATTTTAATACCGGTATTAAAGCAAATTCTTCGGTTGATTTATTCGGTTACTTTGTTCCAAACATTAGTGGCACATGGACATTTTCTATATTAAATACAGATATAGCTTTATTTTGGATAAAAGACGATCATGCATTATATGATTACACAATTAATAATGCAGATATTAGCAGTCGCACCATATCAAATGACGGTAGTCGTAAATTTAGTATTAGTTTAAAAAAAAATGAATATTATCCTATTCGTATACAACTTGCAAATTTAAGTTCAATTCCTAATACAAATTCACTGTTAAGTGCATTATCACCAAAACAAGATTTAATTATTTCAAACACTCCAAATCACAATTACTTTGTTTCATTGCTATATGCTGACAAACTATATATGAAAAAACTATTGTATTTTGGGTTAGTTAGATCTAGAAGAAATATGCGAGGCAAACCATTGTTTCATTGTTTCTTCGTTGATTCAAATTCACAAAATTATGACACAATTAAGAAATTAAAAGTTAATGAACCGAGATTGTTTAAAACCTCTGAAATTCCTACTACAATTACATATGAAAGTGCTAAGTATAATGTATCGTCGTCATCTGATGATATGTCTCCAATTAATATATTATCTCCAACTGGTTCTAATTTACAGATACTTAATTCAAAATATGGATTACCGAAAGATAGATTAGAAAATAGACCGATTCCATTAACTGTTCCCGAAACAGATCCCGAAAAAACAATTAGGAAAGACAATTTACCTTACATTTACCGACAATTATACGATAGAAATCAATATAGAGATGCAAACGGTGAACGTTTACAATCGTCGTTTGTTGAACCTAAACCGACTAAAACTATTTATAAAGACAATTGGGTTTCTGTGCCATCATCATTTGACACAACCAAGGTTAATCAATCTCTAGTAAATACTAATAAATTGAATATTGATGGTGTATATAATAACACATATGGTGATCCAGCCCCAGGATATCCAGGAAAAATCGCAGCAATTGATTATAGATATAGTCAAAAATTTGACGCAAATGACCCAAATAATGGTATTACAAATAAAACAATATATTTAGACAGTACAGGTCAATTAGTAATTGGGTATTTTTATAACGGAACAACAAATAGTTCTCCAATCTCGTTTTTAAATAACAGTGATAAGTGTACAGATCCAAATGCTTGCAATTATGTATTAAAATTAGAAAATAACGGAAATTTAGCAATATATAACAATGTAAAAGCTGAAATATGGAATATGAAATTGACAAATTTACGAAGACCCGATAAAATCATGCCAATTGATTCGTGGCTAAAAAATCCACAACGACGCAGTATTTTAAATCGTGGTGAAAAATTATCACCAAGCGATGTTCCCGAGCTGATATCAGATAATGGCAAATTCAAATTAAAATTTGAAAATGGTAAATTAGTAGTAAGATATGCATATATACCATATAGTAAATTAGAATACAATAAATTTACAATTAAATATACTAGTAATTCTATATCGGATAACGGTAGACAACTGTATTATTTATATCGTGTTAATGCTTCTGGATTAAATGGTAAAAAATTTCTAGCAAGAACTAGTAAAACTGGTAATAATGATGACAATTCATTGTGGTATTTACAAAATAATACAGATAAAATTCTAAAATTTAGTTCATATAGTAATAATATGGATAAATTTCCACTTTTATTAGGAAGTGATTATGATAATATAATTAGTACAACAACTCAATCTAATATTGGTAATAAATACAAAATAACTAATATAACAGAAGACGATTGTAAAACAAGTTGTCAAAATAATTTGAACTGCGACCATTTTTTTTATATGAACACTAGTACTGGTGGAAAATGTGTTCAAGATACACTATCAAATTCTACACCAATGTTTACTTACAACAATCCCAGAAAAGATTTTAAAAGTTCATATTTAGGAAACAAACAATACAATATATATACAACATGTGGATACAATGCTCAATCTCAACCATTAAATAGTGTGAAAATAGGCGAATATACGGAGTACAATATGATGTATAATAATACCTTACGTAATGATAGTCAAAGTACTTATTATTGTGCAGATGATAAATATATCGATAACAATGAAAAAATATTAGATATATATAATAATAGAAGCGCATTCACTACAATGGAAGGAATGACTACACTAGAAGGCGCGGGTAATATGTTTGACAATACTATAGATAAACTTCAATCTAACGCGTCTATATTGCAGCAAAAACAAGTAGATGTAAGTAATAACTTTTTTACAACAACCAATCGAATTAATCGCCATAAAGAATTAAGTAGCGAATTAGATAGACTTTTAGGAAGTGATTTATACAACGTGAATAATTCTGATAAAATTGCATTGAATACATTCCATCCAGTAATTGATAATCCTAAGCCAGAAACTAGTATTCAAGACGCGCTAAAAAAAGATACAAATGTAATGATTTTACAACAAAATACCTTGTATACTATCGGAACTATTACCGCGGCTACATTACTTATTTTTTCAATTATTTTAGCAAGAGATTAAAAATAACATGTGGTAATTTGAAATTTGGTTTTACAACAAATAATATGTATAGTTTTATATATATTATCATGACCCAACCGTTTGATATAAAAACATTTATAGAACTTCAAAAACAATATGCTTCTGATTTAGCAGGTATTTCTATAAGTAATCCGACGGCCGCTACAAATGCAAATAGTGCAATAAATTCACTTGGAATACAATTATCTTCGCTAGATACAGCATTGAATGCGTCAAATGCTGACACAAACTCATTGATTTTACAACAAAACACAATTAATCGAATTTTAGATACCGAAGATGACAGACTTGCACAAAAACGAGCAAACATCGATAATGCAATTATCGGACAACAACGTATTATTCAATTAAATGATACATATCGTAAAAGATACTCCGCGTATATAAAACTAGTTTTAATCATTGTTTTAGCTTTAGTAATTATTATAGCACTAATGTTTATAAATAAGATATTTCCTTTTATTCCTCAGGCAGTATACACTCTATTGTATATCATAATTTTATCTGGTTCTATCATTTATGCTTGGATTGTAATAAGTGATATTCAAAAACGAGATAAATTCGAGTATGATAAAAGAACGCGACCTGCGCCTGTATCGCCGGAAGAGATAAAAAAGAATGCTGAAGCTGCAGCCAAGGCTGGGGAATTATTAGCATCGGTTGCTGCAAATACTGGTTGTAAATCCGAAGGATGTTGTGCTCCAGGTACAACTTGGGACAAAACACTAGGTAAATGCATTCCTGGAACCACTGCCGCAACTGGAACCACTGCCGCAACTGGAACCACTACTGCAACTGGAACCACAAGAAGTAATTTTACTACAATTAAACAGGCATATGAGGAGGAAAAAGAATTACATAAAACTATAGAGCCATATACCCCGAATGAATTTGAAAGTTATTCAAAACTATAAATAAAACTATAAATAAAACTATAAATAAAATTATAATATTCTTATAATATAGAAAATATTATAATAAATATATGAGTGCAATATCAATTCAAAATACTATTTTAGAAAAGCAAATTAATAAATTAAACGAAACATATTCAACTGACGAAAAACAAGCATATTATATTAGTCAAAAAGTCCAAGCATTAACTAAAGTGAATGGGTTTTTATTTATTCTATATTATATTTTAGTAATATTATTATCAATATTCCTATTATTAACTAATAAAACACTATCATATAAGGTGAAAATAAGCATTGTTCTTTTGTTAGGCATTTATCCACTGATTACTGTGTTTATAGAAAAACAAATTTATGGATATTTACGTTTTCTATATTATTTAATAAAAGGAGAACCTTACCGATATGAACGTAAATAAAAAATAATTTTATTTTTGTTATTTTTTATTTTTTGTGGGTGTTGTTGTATAATGCCTACAGATCGCTTTCATCAATATCGTCGACTTCATCATCAGAGTCATCGACTTCATCTAAGTTAATTTTCATCTCATCGCGTTCATATCTTATTCTTGCACCGGTCCATACATTCAATTTCGTATTAAATTTGCCAAATCGTTTATCCAAATATTCATGTACTTCTTTTGTACTTGGACCACCGCGTCCATATGTATTACTGAACCAATGATTAAATTCAGTAGTAATTTCTGTTTTAGTAATACCTTTCGCGTTTGGATCAACGACGATTTTATCGCTAATAAATTCAGCAATGCGATCTTCGCGCTCTTTGTATTTCAAACTAGACTCATCGATTAGTTTACAAGGGTCAACTCGGCCTTGCGTCTCCAAAACAATTTCGACTAGCATCGCCATAAATACTTCTCGCCACATAGGAAATTTTTGAACCAAAGTGGCATCTTTTTTATATTGAAATGGGCTACTTGTATCACCTTCTTGTGGATTATCTGTAAACAATGACATAAAATCTACGACTGCAATACGTCTCCATGTTCCATGATCTTGACTATTTACTTTCATAAAGTTGTTTGTGCATACAACTATTTTAAACTGAGGAATAAAACTTACAGGGGTACTGAATAAATTACGACCTCTGATTGGTTCTACACCACTAGTAAGTTCTTTCATTGCACCATCATTGATTTTATCATCTTTGGAAGGTTCTTGCATTACAGCGAAACGGACACCTTTTAATGATACAATATCAGGAGATGCTTGACCCTGTTTTTGTCTGGCTTGTGTAATTAAAGACAGAGCAGCATCGCATTTATAGTCTCCCAAAACCTGTGATAACAAATCAGTTAATACCGATTTACCATTTTCACCTGCACCGATATACATATGTAATTTTTGGTTTAAATTAACGCCGACTAATATCGATGCGAAATGTTGCCACATGTATTTTCTTAATTGTTCAAGTGGGAATAATTTCTCCATAAAATCATTAATTTCATCAATAATTTTGGCATCGCGAACACGATCCAATTTCTTATAATCAATGTTGGTACATTTTGAAATGTAATCTTCAGCTCGTCCAGACCGAAATACTTTTTCTTTAATATCCAATACACCGTTTTTGAAACACAATAAATATGGATTACTGTCTAATAAATCTAAGAACTTGATATCCGGGTCAAAGAATAATTCACGAGCCTCTTTCATTACATGATCCTTGTGAGTGGTCTGTGCTAATTTAACACAAATTTCTAACACCTTATTTGATAAATTCTCATACTTCTTAAATCCATCATCTTGGGGAAGTTTATCTGATAAAATCTTGGTAAAATCATCGCACTTTAATCTATATCTTGTTCTCAGTTCATCTGATATATGTCTTCTCAACGATGTACCGCATTCATCCTCAACCCATCTATGTTTTGAGAATCGATACCATTTGTCTGCTTTGAGACCAGCACAAACATACGAATCCTTAAACATCATATACAAAATTTTAGCCAAATCGGCATCACCACAACCATAATTCTTATCACTTTTGTTGAATGCTACTGAAGCAAGACTCTTAATCGATTGGTCTATATGATAGTCTATTCCACTATTATAGATACGATAAAATTCAGTAGGATTAGATTCACGTGCCCAATAGATAAGCGAGCGTTTCGTTAATCCCCTATCATTATTTGTATCAAAATTTAACCACCGTTCACATAAATCTGGAATAGTATCATATGTGAATGTAGAAGATTTCGCACTGAAAGCAATCCATGCAATTAATAATTTCTTCGATATATTGGAAAGAGCCCAACCGACTTTCATCCAATTTTCATAACTTCCAAGACCGTAATATGATTCTGGTAAAACCATTGCAATTTCATATGCTTCTCGTAAATTATATTCTGATGGGTTTAAACTCTCTAAAAATTGCAAAACAGCGTCATCTAAATCTGCTTTATTTGATATCGAAAGAATATCAGCTCCTAGTTTATTTGAAGACGCATTACCTCTACGAATAGTTGTTCGCTTAGGTTCATTTGTTTTTTGTTGATCATGAATCGGTATAAAATCGGCCTTGAAGAAGAAATGTGGATTTCCTGTATATCTTACAGAAAGTTTCTTGAAATCTTTCGCAAAATCAAATTTCTTGATATTGAATTTTGTCTCCATAAATTCTCCGTCCGTTGAATCGTATTCATATTCATACCAACGAGTTAAAACATACTTATCGTGGTTTGGTTTGCGCGATCCATACATTTGCCAACCAGTACTACCTTCACAAACGCCCTTATCAAATACATCCTCCCAACTATTTGTCAAAGGTAAATCGCCCCATTCTTCTTGAATACTTTCCAATATCATTTTTCGTAATAATACTTTTGTTGGTCGATCTGCTTGAATACCAATTATAATATGAATACCATCCTTTGTAATCTGTTTATCTTCAATACGATTCACCTTTGGCTTCTCAAATACATATACCTGAAATGGTGATTTATCCTGAAATTGAAATATTTTCTTAAGTTTTTCTAAATATAATAGTAATAAACTAGCTATATGTGTATCCGTATATTGTCTTTCATTTGTATTATAATCATGACGTAAGTCAATGTCAATTGCAATAGGTCCATCATTTTCGCGCTGTTTTTCTGTCAAATATTCATCTGCGTTCTTTGATACAATATCTCTGTAATATGCATCCAAAAACGCTTCATATATATCATCCGGAATGTGAAATTTACCACCTGTTATTCTATTATTTGTTGGAGGACGAGTATCATCATTTGATACAAAACACCCTCCGACATAATCTTGATAACTTTTAAATTTTCGACTATCATTACCGTTGTTTGCTCTCATTTTTGATTCATTTTGCAAATTTGACGACCTTGACCGATCCGCCATGTCTTAATAAGTATAATATATGTATACTTTTATTTCTTTTTTTTAATTGATTCAATTTTTGGATTTATATTTTTATAATAAAAATATAAAAATTACTGCATATTAACCGGTCATTTACTATTATAAAATGCCTGTTTAAATTCCAAATATCGGGCAAAACTAGAGAACAATGTATCATAATCCAAATTTCGCAAATTTCCGCCATTCTCAGGCATTGCTACGGAACAACCACCAGTATCTAATATGGATACGTCAAATTTATTAATTTCTTCAGAAAAACAATACCACAATATCTTATGAATATTGTCCAAACTAGAGTCATTATAGTGTAAATGGACGGATATTTTGTCCTTAGGTATTCCAAAAAAAACAATATGATCAATTATATATTTAAAATCATCGCACTTCAATGTTCCGCATGTATCTGAAATACAAAATGTATCAAATGGGTAATTTTTATGATAATTCAATATTTCATGAATAATGTAATCGTTGTCTATATTTCCGACAATTGGACATTCGTTGATACATGATATATACAATTTTGTTTTATAATTTGTTATATTTTTCAATGAATCAAAAACAGCATGAAATTCTTTTTTTGTATCTTGTAGTGTACGATTCACATTTTTCTTTTGAAATTCATTGGATAATGATGTAATAAATGAAAAATTATATACACCTGCATCCAATGCTGTGTGTAGTTTATTGAAAGATGGTATTAAAACATATATATCAGAACGATTTGAAATGGTATCTTTTTTTTGTATTGATTCTGCATATGAATGTAATTCCAACGTATCTTTCATAATAGGTAAAATTTTTGGAGAAGTTAATGAACCGATTTCAATGCTTTCTGGACTATATTCTCGTATAATTTTATCATAAATAGATTGTTTTATAGACAACTGCATGTTGTTTGGATTAAGATATTGAATACCATCTCTTAATGAAGTATCGAACGTTTGCGGCATCTTAACCTGAGACATTAATGTTTGATTTAACATGCGCTTACATACGTCATTCACCGATTTACGAGATAAAATGCGAGATATCATATTATTATATTATATTCTAAATTGTCTATATATTTATTTTGTAAAAATTGAAAATAATAGAATAGAATCTTTACTTAGAAACAAATCTTATTATTTCTATATACGAACCATGAAATTTTGCGACAAATGCGACAATATGTTTTATATTGGTATTGATGCTGAAGATAATAATAAACTTACATATTATTGTCGTAGTTGCGGAAATGTAGATACAAATATACCAGATGAAGGTGTATGTGTATTAAACACAAATTTAAAAAAAAATGATCAAAAATTTAATCATATTATTAATGAATATACTAAATTAGATCCAACACTTCCTCGAATTTATAATGTTCGCTGTCCAAATGGAAAATGTTCTACTAATGCTGAAAATGCAACTAAACCAGCCGAAGTAATATACATGCGATATGATGATGCTAATCTAAAATATATTTACATTTGTTCTAGTTGTGATACTACATGGAAAACCGCGGAATCTGTATAAAATTGAAATGATATAAATATAATAATAAATTTAGAAATATAAGCCTATTATTATATATTACAAAACACAATGGATAAAGACGATATTGAAATTGAGATTGAAGATAGTGAAACTGAGAGTGAAACTGAAAGCGAAAGTGGTTCAGATAACGATTCTGTCAATGAAAATAAACCGAAATTAAAAAAAGATGTTGAATTTGATTCCGAAGATGAAGAAGATGATGTCGAAGAAGATGAAATCGACGAAGATGATGAAGATGGAGATTTAGGAATATCTAAAAATAAAGATGATATTGTTAATACTATATTAAAAAGTACACAAAATAAAAATTTAATTAATCGCGATGATTTTAGCGAAGACGATGACGAAGATGACGATGAAGACATCGATGAAAACTATCTCCAAAAATTAGACAACGGTGTAAAAAATAACATTATTTCAGAATATCATCCAGAATTAATGGTTCATAATATGGACGAAGTTGAAGCAGCGTGTGTTATAGTGCGCGATTCAAATGGAGTTATTGTAGATCGCATGCACAAAACATTGCCATTTGTTACACGTTATGAAAAAGCGCGAGTTCTCGGTGAAAGAGCTAAACAAATTAATGCTGGCGCAAAACCATTTATCGAAATAAGTGATTCATTAATTGATGGATACTTGATTGCATTAAAAGAATTTGAACAAAAAAAAATACCGTTTATTGTAAGACGTCCATTGCCAAATGGCGGTTCAGAATATTGGAAATTACGTGATTTGGAGATACTAGAGTAAGCTTAACCTACCCTACTATTACCCTATTCTTATATAATTTAATGAAACTATATAAAATTTTTTTATGGATAAACCCATATACGGTAATGTTCGATACGGATGCATATATAAAATTAATGCCTGAAAATATTCTTAATATGGTTATATTTGATAAATTGAAAACAGGCAAACCTTTAATGGATACTTTTCTTACAACAGTATTTTTAACGATTGCTACGTTATTATTCAAATACATGAACAACCAAATGATAGTAGTAAAAGATTTTTTAAGAAATTATGATTATAGTTTTGAAGGTTGGTTTTATAAAAAAAATATAGTGGAATATGAAGGAAAAATTGCGTTAACTACATCATATTACGAGAATAATATAAGTCAGACAAATTCATTCAGTGATCGATTTAAGGCATTATGGTTCAATATAGTTGATAATATTAACAAGAACAAAACGATTAATCATATTAAAGAATATTCATTTGACAATAATTCAAAAAATAAAAGAGACAGTGATATTTATATGGTAATTCAAAATACAAAATTCTTAATATCAAAAAAACACGAAATATATGCTTACACTATAATTTATAATGAAGAGACAGAAGATAATAGTAAAAATAAAAATTCAAAATGCATAAATAAAATCGAAAAAATTACGATTCAACTGTTCTCTTATAAGAGTGATATAACTACGATAAAAGAATTCGTTGAAGATATTACAACAAAATATTTATCTTCTATTGATGATTTACGAGAGAATAAGCGATTTATCTATACCCTCGCCAAAACAAAATATGAAGATAGTCGCTACGAAATGTGGGATGAAAATGTTTTTTCAAGCACTAGACAATTCAATAACATTTTTTTTGAAAATAAGGAAACGATTACAAATAAAATAAATTTTTTTCTTAACAATAGAGAGTGGTATTTTGAAAAAGGAATACCATATTCATTGGGAATTGGTATGCATGGACCTCCAGGAACAGGGAAAACGTCGTTAATAAAAGCAATTGCAACTTATACAAACCGTCATGTTGTAGTTATTTCACTTAAACTCATTAAGACTAAGAAACAACTTGATAGTATATTCTTTGAAGAACGATATAATTCAGATAATAAAAGGGGTAGTATAGGATTTGATAAAAAAATTATTGTGTTTGAAGACATTGATTGCGTAGGTGATATAGTTTTAGATAGAGAAAAACTGAAACAAACAAAAATGCGCGGTAATTTTGGTAAGAAATTAGATTGCGTAGAATTATCAAATACCACTGCATCTGACGTTAATATTGGAGATCTATTGGAGACTATAGTAGCGAGTGAAAAAATAAATGAAATACCCAAATTATTATTAGATGAAGAACCAATTACATTAGATGACATTTTGAATTTATGGGATGGTATTCGTGAAACTCCTGGTAGAATAATGATTATTTCGTCAAATCATTATAATGAACTAGACCCAGCATTGATACGTCCTGGTAGAATAGATATAACACTTAAATTATCATACATATCGCGCGAAATAATAAAACAGATATACATGCATTTATTTGGAGAACCCATCGAACCGAAAAAATTAAAAAATATCAAAGAATATTTTTATTCACCTGCAGAAATTATAAATATTTATATGAATGAAGACAGAAATAAGGAAAAGTTTATACGTAGGCTATGTAAAAATGAACACGTGTAATTTAACATAATTTTTATATTGTATATTCCATAATAAAGTATTCTTTTTTGGGTACATATCTTTCATATCTGGTTAACATTTCATGTTCGGTTATCGATTGTCTCGTCCATTTGAACCCATACGTTTCATAAAATACAACGGATTCTTCAACGGAACTCAAAATAATTTTTATAGTATCTTCTGTATTTTGCAAAATGTCGCGATTTTCATTTTTGATTCGTTCTACCAACCCATCGATTAATTTCGATGCATAACCTTGGTTTCTAAATTTGCGTTGAGTACATGCTATCAAAATATAATATCTTATTTCGTGGTCATTAACTCTATGTTTTCGGTATACTAATATAGACGGGCAATTATTTATGTTAAATTCATTATCAATGCAATGAAATGCAACGACATTTTTCGTATTACCTAAAACATTATATATATATTTAAAATGAATATTGCTGTATGAATATCTTGCAATTTTATTAAAACAATCTTCTCCAAATTGTTCAATTGAATCGATTATAGTATCCATTGGATAATTATCGATGATATCATTCAAAATCCGGTCGGAATAAAAGTTCATTTCCAAATATTGGTTATTTATTTTATACATTCAATAAAATAAATAATAAATTCAATCAATTTTTTGAATTATTGTCCGTGTTTTTTTCATCGTTTTTCTTGCACTTCGTGCACTTCGTGCGGTTTTTATTGTTGATAGGTTTATTTGGTGAAAACTATCAAATATTGATATGAATTGTTTCAATGTACTTATACTTATTGCAGTACTAGCATCTGCTTCAGTTTTACGTGTTATGCGGTTGCATATTCCATTTGTCATATTTTCTTTTAATTCATGGCTAAAGTTATATATATATGAAATTAACATACGAGCAAATGAACGTACTTCAACCAGTACTACATCATTTTTTATTTCAGTTGTACTTGAATAAATATCGATCCCAGTATATTGAAGCCAATCATGAAATGGTTCGTCGTTAACATCATGACGTTCTGGATCGTCAATTGGGTCTTCAAAAAAATCGAAATACGAAACCAATGAAAAAAATGGGTCGCCATAATGTTTATTTTGCTTGTCTAATTTGTTTGTTATTGAAAATGCATTTTTGCGTACATGTTTAAGATCTGTAATTAAAAAATCTTCTAAAACAGACTGTTGTATTATCAGTTTTTGTATCATTGGAGTTATAACATCATCATTTAAATTTCCAGAAAAATATTCTGAAACCGTTTTTTTTAACGATTTATATAATTCATAGTTAGTATGTCGAGAATTATAAAATAGCGTATCTTTTAAATATTTGGCTGTTTTTGATTTATTTATTACTTTTTCATCCTGTAAATAATTATTAAAATATCTGTCTAATTTAAACAAAATCATAAAAATATAATTTTTCATAGATTTTACCAATTTTCTATTTTTGTATTCTTTTATCTTGTATTCTTCTGGTACGGATTTATTATAATTTTTAAATAATATATTAATGCAGTTCTCGATTCTTTCAATAATTTGAGTTCTATCATTTGATATGCGAGCATTATTTTCAAAGACTTGGATATTATCCTTTGTTAATTCTTTCAAAATATCAACCAAGTTTTCATTGTGGCAAGAAAATGTCATTTGTGGAACTAAACAAATATCATCAATATCTAATTCTTCTTCGATATAATGTGTTTGTAAATAATACAAATTAGTATTCGGTAGATTATACAAAATACGATTTACTGGTTTTTTTACAATTTCTTTATCATTTTCAGAAAAATTTATTACTAGATTTCCTCTTTGTTTTTCCAAACTATTCAAATGCAATATCAAATTTTTTGCGACGTTTATAAATGTATCCAATATAATATTTTTACTTAACACAGGATTATAATATGTGAAGATCCATTCTACGTCGGAGAACATTCCACAATGTTTCTGTTGCCACGTTTCAAAATTAATTTTATATTTTTCACCATTTTCAGCTTCGAATGTATAAAGGTCATTTTTATCAATTAAATCTTCGTCGTCTTCGTCGTCGTTATTCTCATTTAAATTGCATATAGTTTTTAAGTATCGAATAAATGGAGTTTCCGATAAATCATTTGAAACTAAAAATGTACTGCTATTATCTTTTATTAACTTGGTTTTATTTAAACTTGCGCTTGTATATACACCCACATCAACAAATTCTTCTAGACGATTTGCATAATATTCATATTCTTCATTTGTGTAATCGTTGTTTTGTATTCTTTTTAGTATTTCATAATCTTTTGTAAGTGAATCTGTATTAAATAATATTAGTTCTCCGTCATCTGATCGGTCAACCATAGATAACTTTGCTAAGCTCGATGTTTCCAATTCATATCCAATACTCAGTATTTTTCTAAATATACTATTTGCATTAATATCGCCTCCTCGTTTTCGTCTTGTTATATTCATATAATATACTTACTTATATACTATACTTATATTTGAAAATGCAAAAAATTGAAGCAAATCTTGTAATACACTAAATAATAATAATTAAAACCGATTTATACGAGAAATAATGAAGGATTCTGCTTGGGTATACATAAAAGACCAAATGACATTGTCAGTTTTATTAATTATAGAGGTTGGATTAATACCATTTCATGAATTAAATCAAGCATATTATCGAGCAAAACAAAAAATGGATACTGATTAAAACCCCTCATATTACCCCTAGTATAAACTATATAATAAATTTAATTTTTCTTCCAATGTTTTCCACAATTACAACATGTAATAAATATAGTTTCACTTTCATCGGCACTTCTTGTTTGCAATGAATAATATGTACATTGTTTTGATTTGCATTTTGAACACGTAAACATATCGGTATTTGCGACAACATTATTGTTGTATTTATTTGCGTCAATTATACTTTTCTTATCGATCAATTCTTTCCACCGATTCGGATTCATTTCTTGGTGTGTCATAAAAACGAATGATTGTGGAGATAGCTCTTTTGATTTTATCTGTGATAAAATAGTCTGGTTTTTAAGATTTAAATAAATAGTTCGCAACCGATCAACATATAATTGCACAAATGCTACATTATCCCATTTTTTTATTATTTTTTTAAATCCAGCTTCTTGTATAGCGTAATTGAAAACGGCTTTTTCAATATTTATAGATACATTATCATCCTCTACTATTGGCATTAATTTATTGCGAATATTTTCACGAAATTGTTCTGGATTTGAAATCTTACGCGACATTTGAAATTATATATTAACTATATGGTATGATTTATATACATAGAAATGTTTATATTTATATAAATCAATTTTATTATACGTACTCTTCTTCTTCTAACTCGCTTTGACAATTTAAAAAAACACTTTCGACGTTATTATCTTCTACCAGTTCAGTATCGGTTTTTTTTGTAGGTTTAGTCGGTTTAGTAGTTTTCTTATTAACTTTAACCGGTTTTTTTGCTTTGCGTTTTGGTTTTGCATCTTCAGATGATTCATCATCCTCAAACTCATCCTCATCATCATCTTCAAAATCGTCGTCGTCCTCATTATCATCCACTATAAACCCATCTTTTGCATACCCTTCTTTTGTAAGGACTACATCTCCCATATCTTCATCTTCTTCGTCAGAGTCTTCTGACCCAATATCTTCAAATCCGCCATACAAATGTTCATAGATTGAAGTCCAATCACTTGATTTTAGGTCATTATCTACATTCACTAATAAACAATTACCAAAAAACAGACTATTGTCAACCGGTGGCGGAAATTCGTATTTATTTTCTTGTCCTGCGCGACCAGTTTTCTTTGCATACAATTGAAGGTTAAATTTGCGACAACCTTTTAATTCAACCGACCACGCGGTTTGAAGGGCGAACCCTTCTGCATTTTTAAATCCAGCTTTCTTATATAATTCACTTTCGTCCCATTTTTTCACGATACATTCTTTAATATTACCATTTTTTTCTACAATAAGAAAAGAAGGCATTTTACTATTTGTATATAATCGCTTTTTTTTATATTTGTTTCATTTATTTTATTTTGTACTTTCTACGTTAAAAAACACATAGTTAAATGTTCAAAATGTATATAAACGCTATCTAAAATAATAGATTATGTGGTTTAATATAATACAAACTATTGTATTTTCATTAATTATTATTATTGTTATACATTCATTATATCAGCATATAAAAGATATACTAGTTCCAAAGAAAACACGGGATTTAGTTGAACTTCAAGTTCAAAAATACAAAGATATATTATGCGATTTACAAGAAAAACAATACATAAAAGAAGAAGAGACTATGCCAGAAATCGATTATACAAATATGGAGGACGACTTAATTAAATTTGCAAATTCGCAAATTGCATCGTCGAATGATGGTTTAATGTGATTTTATTTTTGTGATTATTTTAGTTATATAACACACATAATAAAATTGATATAAAAATATTACTTGTATAATTAGTAGTAATAAACATAACATAACATGCAAGTTGAAAGAGTGTTATCCCAATTTGAAATTGAACAATTAACTAACAGATTTCCAGATTTTGAACTTTCTTATGAAACCATTTCCCATAAAAAAGTTCCGCCAAATTATAATTTGGCGTATGCCATTCCAAATGGCAATAAATATTATGCATGGTTCTCTTTCTATGAAGACAAAGATGTTTTATATTTGTTTAATTTGAATAAGGAAAAGAAGATTACAAAAATAAGTATTGTGCCTTGTAAATTCAATTCTAAATTAGCTTTAGGAACAATTGTATATGGAGTTTTGTTGCAAGATACAAATACGTTTTTAATTGAAGATATATATTATTTTAAAGGAATTCCATTAAAACGATTAAACATTCGTGAAAAACTACATTATATGCATGAATTATTTGAAAACGATATTATACGAGATTCAAATTATATGAGTTTTGCATTACCTGTATTTTGGGTGTATACTGAAAATATGGATTTCGAAAAAATACCGGAAAAAATTCAACATAAAATATCTTATCCTATACACCATATTCAATATCGTTCATTTACTGATATTGTACCATTTTTAAACATACCATTAAATCGTAAAATTATTACTGATCGAAATAAAAATATAGAATTTGTTAAAATGCAAGAGAAGAAAAAGAACTTCCCGAAAATGGAACAATTAATACCTGATTATCATAAACCACAATATCGACAAAATGCGGTATTTTTAGTATCCGCAGACATTCAATATGATATTTATCATTTATTTGCATATGGTAAAAATAAATCCACGGTTTATTATGACGTAGCTTATATACCGAATTACAAAACAAGTACATTTATGAATAGTTTATTTAGGACAATAAAGGAGAATAAAAATTTAGATTATATTGAAGAAAGTGATGATGAAAATGATTTTGAAGATATGCGCGAAGATAAATATGTTGATTTGCAAAAACAATTATTTATGGAATGTCAATTTATACCCAAATTTAAAAGATGGGTTCCAAAGCGAGTAGTAGACTCATCTTTCAAAGTAGTTCATATTATGAATTTAGTGCGAAATTACAACAACAGTAATTATTAGTATTTGATTAGCATTTGATTTTATAGAAATATATTATATACCTATATTCTATATATCTATTATCGAATGTCTACAGTATTACCAACACCACTTGATAGCGGTTCAAATAAATATCCTTGGGGATATGCATCAAAATTAGTTGGAGGCAAACGCAAAACAACTACATACAAAACGAAAAATAGTAAAAAATCGCGAAAAATGAGAAAAACTAGAAAGTCGTGGGATAAGTCAAAGAAATAATCATTCATATTATAACAGCAAAAAATACAATACAAACCATGTATTGTATTTTTCTTTTTAGGGGATGGTTTATTTTTGTTTTTTCTTTGCTTATACTATTCTATATTTTGGATATATTCATCCATGTTTCGTTTAAAGTCGGATACCATAAAATAACAACGAAGTAGTGTATGCTCATCAATATTTTGTGTTTTTTTATGAATGTTTTCTGAGATAATTGTTAAAAATTCATCTGATGATTTGAATATAGCTTTAATAAATCGATGAAATTCTGGACTTTTCAAGTCTTCTAACATTTTATTCATATATTCATACAAAACCGACAAATTCACAACTTTGATGAAGAAGTGTTCTTCGTCTTCAAATTTGCGCACTTTATTTTGTATATTCTTTATAATTTCGTCTTTTGTTGGTTTTTCTAGTAATTCATTTATATTTTCTCTTCTAGAATGTTTTTGATGTGATCTTAAAGTTATATTTTCGGATAAATTACCATTAAAATGATTCATCTGTATTAATGATTTCGATTTTCTTACGGTTATATTAGGATTTATTTTTTCGTCTTTTTGCATTGTATCTGTATCTATATATATACTAGTCGCATCTTTTCTTGTTCTACGTATCATTTTACTTTACTAATATTATTATTGTGTTTGTTTTTTATATATAATTATATATTTTTACCAATTTTTATTTCAATTTTCTTTATTTTGTTGAGTTAATGTGGTATGTATTAATGTTGGAAACGGTATTGGAACTATATAACTCAATAACCATATACCTAATACAACCCACATGGATGCTATGCTATTACCTCCATTATATATTGCCCAGCGTAGCGCTGAACAATGTGGCGATGCCGCTAAAAATGGAGACGCAATAAATCCAACGACACTTGGGTACGCACATAGTCTTACATACATATTTGCGGAAGCATAATGCAATAAAATCCAAGCTCCATATATACCAAATGCGCGAATAAATGGGTTTATAATATTATTTATTATACTGTAAGCTAGTTGACGATAATTCATTTTCAAATAGTATTCCTGCTCCCAAAACATAATCTATAACGATGGTACAATATAAAAAAATGTGTATAGGTAAATTCAATTTTTTTACAACTCATCCATATTAATAAAACATTTCCCTTTGAATATAGTGGTAGTATCTTTACTATTTTGCTCTGGGTCGGAGTCTGATTTAATAACAGCGTCTTTGCTACTCGAACATGTAGTCGACATAATATTATCATTTTTCGGTTCAAATACCCATGTCCACGTTTTATCAGTATCCCAATCTAAACTCATTCCCGAATAACGTTTATTATCAATGGATCGAATTCTATAATTGCACTTTTTATAAAACCGCTTTCGTAATTTCCATTGATTTTGAAATAATTCATGCATATCTACAATATCTACTATAACTGGATTGTCATGTTTCATTCTCAATATTCTACCTACAGATTGGGTTATATCGGTTTTTGGTGTAGCCATTATCATCATACTCAATGTTTTTATATCCAATGCTTCTGCCGCCATTGCATATGTTGCTAACACTATTTGTTTCGTTTCAGATGCTTGTAAATCAGCTTGTTTCATTCCACCTACATAATACCCCACTGTAGCAATTTGTTTATGAGTAATTGCATCATATACATACTTTAACATAGAACGATTATGACCTAAAATCATAATTTGACCTTCCGGATTTTCTTCTAACAAATCATGCGCTACGCGAACAATAAAATCATTTCGTGGTCCATAATCGCTTAATTTACTTATCATTGTACTGAATTTTGGTTGTCCTCGGAAATCACACTCGACCAGGTTGAAATCTTCATCATTTGAATGATATTCTATTCCACGAACACATACTTCATCCCCTTTCTTTCGTTCTTCTGAATAAATTTTTTCACCGATAAACATATATAATAATTTTGTAAGTTTATCTTTGCGCTCTACTGTAGCAGAAATACCTAACATATATGGCGTAATAGTTTTCAATAATGTTTTCGAAAACTCTTCGCTACCAATACGATGGACTTCATCAATAACGGTTAATCCAAATTGTGAATATACTTCTTGTGGAAATGTTTTATTATACATTGTTTGAATCATTCCTATAACAATGTCTTTGTCGTGATAATCACAAACGTTGGCTTGAATTTTACCGATAGTAGCAGTTGGTAAAAATTCATTGATTCTTTCTATCCATTGATTCATTAAAAACTCTTTGTGGACTAATATCAACGTTTTCTTTTTCAATAATGATATTATTTTTAATCCCATTACTGTGTTATGTGTAACTGTAAAATCACCTAATACAAAACGATGATTACCATCTATTTCAAAACCATAATAATCTCCTATTCCTATATTTTCTAATTTAATTCGATATTTTAAACAATCTCTCAGTAATTTTCTTTTGTGTGCTTTTTTACGCATACATTTCACTGGTATTTCTTCCAATCCTTCGCCGCAAATATTTGTAATATAATAAATTCCTTCTTTTCTTCCATTGACTGAATTCGTACAAGTTTTTTTAACTTGTTTTTTATAAGCCGAAAACCCTAGAGATTTTGCCAAAAATACAATATCATCTAATAAATTTTCATTCTTTTGAACTATTTCATAGCAATTTGTATGATAATATCCATCGGAATCGATCAACCCAGCTAATAGTTCTAATTGAATTTTTCTGGAATTACATTTATATTGCAATGGAATATGTTTATTATTAATCAAATTATTTGCTCGTAGGAAATCCATGAATATATTATTTTTGTTTATAGAGTTAATCCTATAATCATATTGTTGTCCAGTGTATTTAAAATATAATGAAGTATGTTTTGTTTTAAAGCAATCTACGAGATATTTGATGACACTTGATTCTTGTGTAGTTATACCGGTTCCATTTGAGGAACCATCGCCTAACCAATAACCGAGTAAATAAGGGTCTATTTCAACCGGCGTTTCTTTAAATAAAATAGGCACGCGATATCCTAATAATACTCCTCCTCTACCATGATAACTTTTTGGTAAATTTAAATAATCCAACACTGGAATATCAATAACTGAATTTTTTGGTGTATGTTTATTTACTTTTGAACTATATTTCAATGATAATATATGACTTTCATTGACTATATACCCATTTCCTTTTTTTGTATTCACTTTATACATAGTTTCTTTACCTCGCGCTAGCGATAATACATTTCTGGGTGTTGAATCGTCCCCCATTAAAACGTCGCCTACTTTTATATCCTGAACTAATTTAATTGTTCCATCATACATAAGGATTGGTGTATCTATCCCCAGACACTTACCTGCGCCACAAGGAACCTGCAGTATTCCTCCACTACCTTGTCCGTGTGTATTTGGATTATTAACATATTTCATATAAATATCGATAATGTTTTCCTGATAATCGCGTAATTCTTTTGCAAATGGTACGTTGATATCGATTCCTGGTTCCAATTCACATTTCGTTGGTCTACCATATCGCTGTATACCATAAAATCTGGGAATATATATTTTCTTATCGTTGTCTCTATAAACGGGAAATGCGGTATTTTCTTGTGAATTTGGTGCGAATCTAGCCCCCATAACTTCGGGTTTTAAATACAGGTCTTTTGTTAAAAATTCCAATTCTTCGTTTGGTAAAATCGATTTTGGAATCGTATATCCTTTTTTGCCGATATATGATTGAGATAATATCGTTTGTTTGACGTCATCCGATAGTTTATATATTTGAGGTGATTGTGGTTTGGATGTTTTATCTATGATGATTTTCTTTTTGCGATACATACTATAATAAATAGTTATGATAGAAATATACGGTTGGTCTATGTAATTATATAACTTGTTTTCTAATTTATTTACACAAATATATAACAGATAAATAATTCAATTTTATTCATATGTTATTATGCAAAATATTGGTTCATAAATTCATCTGTTTCCATGATCGATATACCTAATTTGTTTGCCTGTTCTATTTTTCCAGTTGTCTCTGTTTTGTCTTTCACTACTAAAATAAACGTGTTTTTATTAACCGCTGCGCCCACCTTTGCACCTACTTCATTTAGTTTACTTTCCATATTTTTATCTCTAAAACCAGTCATTACAATGGTTTTACCATATAATGGATGCGCTTTATCTAATTCGATTTTAGTAGGCGGCTCGATATTCAATTTATATTCCAAGCCGCATTCTTTCATAAATTCCAAAAAAACGGGTATATGTTCTACAAATGACTCAGCTGTTTTTGTAGCCATTCCCTTTATTTCTGCCAATTTCTTAACATTGCGTTCTCCTTCTTTTAATACATTCGAGTATTCTTTTAAAATCAATTCGATTTTAATATCACTGAAACCGCGACCAAACATATTGGATGCTGCCATAATTTTCGCCAAAGATGCTTTTTCTAATTTTTCACGAATACCTTCTGATAATTTTGTCGCAGTAGCTTCTTGAAACCCATCCACTTTCAAAAAATCTGATTTTTTCATATGTATTATTTTTGGTATTGTATTATATCCAGCTTTCACTAATTTGGATACATTACCCGGCCCTAACCCATCCACTTCAATTCCTTTGAAAAACCCAGCAATGTTTTTTTCCAAAACCGTTTCATCTTGTGATAGGTCTTTTAATAGAATATCAATATGTGTATCATTCCATATATATTCTACATCTGGCATTTTCGGTTCTCTCGCAGGTGTAATTACTGATTTAATATACGGTATAACATCACCACTTCGTATCAATTGAATAATTGCACCAACCCCGATTTTATTTTCTGTAATAAACGCTGCATTGAAACCAGTAGCGTATTGAATGGTAACACCGCCCAATTTGATAGGTAATATCTGAACTCGTGGTTTCAAATAACCATCTTTCGATGCTGTCCAAATTACATCCACTACGTGAGCTTCTGCTACTTGGTCGGATAATACCATTTTAAATGCAAACGCATGTTTCGGATTTCCAGACGCACGTGGATGTACTTTATCGTTAATAACAATTACACCATCGATTTCGTATAAATACGTTTTTCGCCAATCTTGGAGAACTTCTGACAAAGATTCATTACTAATTGTCGGCAATGTCATGTTTTGTACGACTTCAACACCCATTTGGGATAATCGTTCCATTTGCTGAGACGGTGTTAAATTCTCAGGAACAATTATTTCATAGGCTACAAAATGGATATCGTCTACTTTTTCTCCAGCCGTTTTTTGATTAACAATGCCTGCTACTAAATTACGCGGATTCGCAAATTTTTCTTCATATTTAATCTTAAATATCTGTTTCGGTATTATAAATTCACCTCGAATGACAATATTTTTATCTTTTGGTAATCTCAAATGAGGTATCATATGACTGATATCTTGTCCGACTTTACCATCCCCTCGAGTATACAGCTTGGGTGTATCTCCTTCGGTTGAATACAATCCACTTACTCCGTCTAGTTTACAAGATAACGTATATGGACCTGTATATTTTTTCATCCAATTTGGTAAAATTCCTGCATCCGGTTTTATTTTATCCATGGAAGCCATCTCATACGGCAATTTCACTTTATTCTTTTCTACGATTCCACCGACATTTTGGAGAACATTATTCTTAGGATACTTTTTTTGTGTGAATTCATACAAAATGTCATATTCATTGTCTAACATAATTGGTTTGCCTTCACAATGAAATGCATTATTTGCTGCATCAATCATTTCGCTCAGTTGTTTTTCTGAAAGAGACTCAAGTACTTTTATACCATCTTTTTTGAATGATTCTACCAAGTTGAAAACAGTAGGATTTGATATATTTTTACACGTGGTTGTTGTATCTATTCTGTCATTTTCAGTCGGGGGTTTTATAACAATTCTTTTCTTCACTGTTTTTCGAATCTTGATCGGAGAACTTGGCTCTTCGCGTTCTGATTTTTCTTGTATTTTTTTTTCCTCAGATTTTTTTAGAATTACATAGCGACCATCAATACGTTCTTCCGGTTTCTTGTATTCTAATCCCAAAAAGTCAAAGATCGACTTTTCATCTGTAAATTTATGTTCTACCAATCCCCCTTTCTTTTTTCCTTCCATAACTGACATTCCGTGCTCATTTAATGTATATTTCATAGAAAGAGCATATTCTCTCATAGTTGTATTAAATCCTTTGCTTCCAGTGAAATACAATATGGAAAATGGGAATTCTTCCTGAGTTGTATATAAAAAGTCTACACGGCGAGCATATTCTGTACCAGGCAATTTAGCTACAACCAAACACTTTGAATTTCCTCGTGAGAGAACTTCCAATATAACACCTTTTTCTATTAATTTATCAACAAATATTTTAAATACATTCGGGTCATTGGACGTAATGATTACATCAATATCTCCGGAATTAGGTAATCCGCGACGATAACTACCGACTATCTCGAATTTTGCGTTTGTATCAGTTGTTGGAAATGTGTTCTCAAATACCGTTTTATATTCTTCTATTTCACAACGAGGAATACGTTGTAAAATATCATTGTAATATTTTAATCCAATAATCTGTTTATCATTGAGAAATTCTGATTTACGATTTTCTAATTCAGATAGTGTAGTAATCCCTTTTTCTACCAATTCCTCAGCTTTTTTTTCACCTACACCATAAATATCCTTGAATACGTCCATTGCCTTCTTTTTGGCAATTAATTCTTTTTCCTCTTCTAATATGCGCAATGTACCTGTTTTTTCATAATCAATTAATTTACTATAGATAGCACTACCAATCCCTTTTTGACCGTTTAATTGTTCCGGTTTTGTTATATCGCCCACAAAATTAGTTATAGTATCACGTGCGTTATCATATGCTTTCATTCGCATAAAGTCTTTTCGTGTTCTCATTACATATGCTAATACTGTCATTAATTCAATGAATTTTTCATTGAGTCTAGGTAGCGAGGAATTTGGTTGTTTTTCTGACATGGGTTCTATTATTATTTTGTTTTTAATTGGTTGTTTTTTTTTATAAGTTCTCCGAAGTTTTACCGATTTTAGTATGTCTGAAACAATAGATTCTCCATTCATAGTAGTATATATTTCAAATATATATTATGAAAAAATAAAATAACTGATTATTTTCTTTAGATACAATATAGTGTATTCATGCGTCTAAAATTAAATGCATCCCCTTTAGAAGTAATTCTATTCATTTTATTTGTATTTTATTTAGTTTTTCAAGTTAAGACACCAGCCGTTTTGGCAGGTTTAATTAATTCACCAGTTGGTATGATTCTTGTATTATTCTTTGCCATATACATGTTTTTATATACACATCCAATTTTAGGTATTTTATCTATTTTTGTAGCATATGAAGTTATTCGTAGAAGTTCTCTAACAAGTGGAAAAGTAATATTAGCTCAATATAGTCCAACTCAACCTAAAATTGATGCAGAACTCAAATCAATGAACCCGCCAAAAGAAAGAACTTTGGAAGAAGATGTAGTAGAACAAATGGCCCCTGTTGGTAAAAGTGAACCTGCCGGGTATGTAATGACATCATTTAAACCAGTAGCAGAAGACGTATATGGAGCAGCCAATATATAAATATGTTAAGGTTTTGTTTTTAGAATATATTTATGTTTTTCATATCATAAATATATTTATAAATCTTCAAGGGTGTAAATTACATTCAGGATTTTTTGACGAATTTGATATACCCGTTTATGCCAGTGTTCGATAATTGCGATTTGTCTTTGTATTAATTCATCAGGTGAATCGTATAAACGCTCGCATTCTTCCAATGCTAATTTCCAAGTTTTCGCGAACACCCATGGTGGATTATTTTCGAATAAAAAGCAGTTGTTAATTTCTTGAGGTTCTCCAACTATTACTGGGATCGCTCCCGAGATAATCGCTTCATATATTCTGAAACAGTCCAGAACCTTGTTGCCTCTGCCAATCGGAACGAAAGTAGTATTTTTGTAGGTTTCGTATAAATCTACTTTCGTCGCATTGTTTTTAACGACGCTATTACCAAAATTAGAATTCTTAAAGACATCCATTAATTCGTGGCGATAAACATTAACATTTCCGATAAATGACCATTTATAAAATCGCTCATATGGACCTTTTGGCATATCTAACGAAACCGAACTTTGTGTAATCATTCCATTTGTGTATCCTAGTGGTATACACTCGATATTTTTAAATTGCGATAGATTGTGTTCGAGATGATGATAATTACGCAGCAATAACTTCGTATATTTCGATAATTCTATGTTATATGCTTCTTTATAGCCAGGCGAATAGTCTAACCCCCATTCATCTGATAAATGGACGGTGATTAAGGGTCGCAATAATTTACACAAATCAACAACTGTGTCGACTGACACTTTATTCGATGAAAAAACCAGAACACAATAACCATTTTTAATTTTATTTTCAATTAAAAACTGTTCAAAGCCTTTCATATCTTGCGCGTATTTATCATACATACAAGTCGAAACGTTCAATATTGGAAATCGTGGGAATAAATCATAGTGTATAAAATCATTTTCCCAGCAAATGTCCGCATGTAAAATAATGACAGTTGGTAGATTTTTATCAACCTCTTCCATTAAACCCGTATATTAAATAAAATAATAAACATGTATTATTTAATATATTTTTGGTATTTCATATTTATCGTTAGAATAGAGGATCTTTACCTAATATATATAATATTCCAAAAATACTAGATATGATACGATATGGTGCTTTAATTACAAAGTTATATTGCATGATTTTTTTTACATCACTATTATTGGATGCTTCATAAAAATTAAAATCATTGATTGCAGCAGCATCTGTATATTTTAATCCAGTAAATGTTGGTTCAACTGCCTTTTTAAAATTGAGTATTACTATGTTAATTATTAAAAACATTAACATATTTACTGCAATTCCAATATATCCATATCCGGTAGTATCATCCGTAGATTTATTATTTGTTAAATATCCAATACCAATAAAAAATAGAATAAATGCAGGCCAAAAAATAAGTGAACCTATCGTCCATTCTGTAATAAAAATGTTTTTAAAAAGTGTTCTTATATCTATATTTACGTTTTTCTGTGCAAATAGTTTTAATATAAGAGAATATATTGCTGGAGTAAGGAAATAACTTATTGCTATAATCAAAAATGTTGAAATAAAATACGCAGCAGTTGTAAATTGTGTAATATACTTTTGAGGAATTTGTTGATTTATGGCTACATCATAAGTTGATATATCGTTTCCATCAATGTCCGCAACACTACATTCAAGAAAATCACCGTTATTAATTATGATATTACCAGAAGAATCAGTTGTTGGTGAACTGGTATTAAGTCCTTCTACTATATTCGCGTTTATTCTACCTATCATATTTTCCATATATACATTTGAAAAAAATGGATTTGAGGTTTTGTTTAGTATGTCAAAATTAGATTTGCATGTAATTGGAGTTTTAAATATTATAATAGTTGTATCTTCTAATTTTGGACCAAATTCATTATCAGGTTCATGATAAATATACTCATTATTATGTGGAATTACGTTATTCAATTCTATTTCTAAATTTGAATTTATACGAGATTCTACAATTTTATCGATCAAGTTTAAACTATTTTTTATATTGGTTTTTAATAAAAAACACAATAAAACTTTATTATTTGACTTTGAATTTGTAATTGAATTATTTTCAACTATTAATTCTGCATCAAAATCAGAAGTAATTCCAGAACCAAATCCAAACATTGAATTTTTATCAATATATTTATTTGAGATTGAATTACTTTTACTAAACAAGTATAATTTGGATGATGTATATTTTGTATCATGTGAACCATTACGAATAATTAAATTTGGATTATTTGGTTTTCCGACAAAAGCCAATTCATTTTCATTTATTTTTTTTGTTAAAATATTATAATAATTGTATTGTAATTCTGGCTTAGTTTCTTTTGTATGAATAAAAGACATTTGTTTTATATCTTATAAATAGAAAACAAATAGTAATTATTTATTTCATAAATCGGTTTCTTTTATTATTGTATTTCCATTTTCTTTTTGAAATGATAAATTTTTGTTTAATGAGAAAGATGGTATATTTATATTTAATATATCTTTTTGTTTATATTTATCGCTGGGTTCATACCATTTTGGTTGTGGAGTAGTATATATTATTGGACGACCACTTGGAGTATATGTTAGTGGTGTTATTGGTTGCGATTGTATGTGAGAAATCAATTCACTTGCATTATCCACGATTGCACTTACGTCGGCGTCAGATGTTCCTATATTGGCTGCTATATTGGCTGTTATCGTACCACTTGGAGTGTACATTAACGGTGTTATTTGCGGTTGTATTTGAGAAATCAATTCGCTTGCATTATCCACGATTGAACTTACATCAGCGTCAGATGTTCCTATATTGGTGGTTATTGGACCACTTGGAGTATATGTTAGTGGCGTTAGTGGTTGCAACTGTATCTGAGAAATCAAATTACTTGCATTGTCTACTATAGAACTTATATCAGTGTCGGATGTTCCTATATTGGTGGTTATTGGACCACTTGGAGTGTACATTAACGGTGTTATTTGCGGTTGTATCTGAGAAATCAATTCACTTGCATTATCCACGATTGAACTTACGTCAGCGTTAGATGAACCTATATTGGTGGTTATTGGACCACTTGGAGTGTATGTTAGTTGCGTTATTTGCGGTTGTATCTGAGAAATCAAATCAGTTGCATTGTCTACTATGGAACTTACATCAGCGTCAGATGTTCCTATATTGGTGCTTATTGGAACACTTGGAGTGTACATTAACGGTGTTATTTGCGGTTGTATCTGAGAAATCAATTCACTTGCATTATCCACGATTGAACTTACGTCAGCGTTAGATGAACCTATATTGGTGGTTATTGGACCACTTGGAGTGTATGTTAGTTGCGTTATTGGTTGCGATTGCATCTGAGAAATCAAATCAGTTGCATTGTCTACTATGGAACTTACATCACGATTGGATGAAGCGATATTGGCGTTTATTGGACCACTTGGAGTGTATGTTAGTTGCGTTATTGGTTGCAACTGTATCTGAGAAATCAAATTACTTGCATTATCAACAATGGAACTTACATCACGATCGGATGAACCGATATTGGCGTTTATTGGACCACTTGGAGTGTACATTAACGGTGTTATTTGCGGTTGTATTTGAGAAATCAATTCGCTTGCATTATCAACAATGGAACTTACATCACGATCGGATGAACCGATATTGGCGTTTATTGGACCACTTGGAGTGTA
>Ga0214921_10000806_pt1 | contig 55643 bp, 85 predicted proteins | sample LL1505_MetaG_FD_177992 | JGI IMG/M metagenome (GOLD analysis project Ga0214921, IMG submission 177992) | Freshwater microbial communities from Lake Lanier, Atlanta, Georgia, United States - LL-1505 | ecosystem: Environmental > Aquatic > Freshwater > Lake | place: USA: Georgia | collected... | reverse complement strand
ATAAATGCAAACTGATTGAATTTACAAGGTTCGCTGGGGCATATCCTCTTCGGGATAGACTTCCTTCTCGCCCTCTTTCTGGTGGTGAAGGCTATTCTGCTACCTATGAACGGCTGGAGCTTCTAAAAGCTGGTCGTGACCTAGAAGACAACAATCCTATTGTTCGCTCTATTCTTCTCAAATTCTCGCAGTATGCCCTCGGAAATTTCCGCTATATGTCACGCACTGGGGATAGACAGGTCGATCAAGCCTACGAGGATTACTGGAATGCTTGGTGCAAGCGTTGTGACTTCTTTGGACGGCACACTTTTCAAGCCTTGTCTCATCTTGCCCTTCGCTCAGTTCTTCGGGACGGAGATGTGGGATTCGTGATTACTAGGGAACGCTCCATCGATGGACAAGTAGATCCCAACAGCGACATAAGACTTCAAGCGGTAGAGGCAGATCGTATTGGAGGAGCTTTTGATAATCCCACTTCCTCACAGGAATACATTGCTGGACTGAAATTTGATGAATATGGTCGCACGGTTGCCTACAAAGTTTATCGGCGCACTCAAGGCAATTTCTATACAGACGCACAGGACATTCCCGCACAAAGTTTCCTATTGATCTATGATCCCCTTCGGCTGGACGAAGTTCGTGGGCGTAGCCATCTCGCTTCGGTTGTGAACTATTGCAAGGACTTAGCCGAAACGATGGATGCCGAAAACCTCGCCGTAAAGAATGCGGCGTTTCGCATTATGACGATCTCGAATGCTACTGGATCTTCGGATGATCCCGCATCTTATTTTAATCAAGCGCAGACTGATTCTTACGGAAATACGATCAATCTGGAAAATATGCAGAGAGGTCAGGTGAACTACATCCCCACTGGATCTGAAATGAAGATGTTCGAGAGCAACCGCCCATCCTCGGCTTTCCAAGGATATGTCGATTTAATCGTTCACATGATTGCCTTGGCTTTCAATCTTCCTTTTGGATTCTGCTATGATCTATCCAAGCTGGGTGGCCCCACAGTTAGGCTTGAAATGGCTCTTGCTTCACGGACTTTTAAAAGATGGCAGACGATCTTCGAGGATCGCTTCTTTGATAGGGTCAAGAATGTTGTGTTGGCAGACGGAATCGCTAGAGGCAAAATCCCCCCAATCAAGAATTTCACAAACGGAAAATGGATCTACCCATCGGATTCTACCATTGATGTCGGGCGTGATTCACAGGCTAATATCAGCTTATTTAAGGCGGGGCTGATGACGGCGGCAGAGGCATACGGAGTAAAAGGCGAGGACTACGAGGAAGCACTTCGGCAAAGGGCTTATGAGGTTAAATTTGCCAAAGAGCTATCGAAAGAAATGGATGTTCCAATCGAATCAATTTCAGAGGCTTTCAAGCCATCACAGCCATCATTCCCGATGCCAGCACCCGCACCAGAAGCGGAACAGGCTCCAGCCGAGCAACCAAAACAGGAGGAAGTCAAGGCTTCTCCACAATATCTGAATGACGATTTTATCCCAAGAGCCAGACGGACGAATCCATCCAAGCAATTTACTACTCAAGATGCAGAAATGATTCTGGATGCCATCGAAATGCAGTCGATTGATGACATCGATCTGACTCCCTCTGAGGGCATGGTCGAGGCGGCGAGATCTGCGTTGCGGGTAAGGGCTGAAAAGCCAGCCAGTCAGCGTGGAATGACGCAGGTAGGAATCGCAAGAGCTAGGGACATTATTGGGAAGAAACGACTATCCCCTCGCACTTGGCGAAGAATCTACAGCTTCCTATCACGGCATGAAGTGGACAAGAAGGGTTCCACATGGAACGAACACGGCAAGGGATGGCAAGCCTACAACGGCTGGGGTGGCGATGCGGGACTACGCAGGGCTGAAAAGATTGTAGCTCAACTAGACAAACTACGGAGCAAATAACAAGTGAATCCGCTTTGCTACAATTCAAAGCGCATGGATCTTGAAGACTGCGGAACTGGGGCTGGTGGATTTAAAGAGGGTAATACTTGCTCCAAAAGTTCTGGAGAAATTGGGACAAGGGATGCGAATGAAAAACAAACAAATTTAATCAGCAATCTTGAAAAAAAATTAAGAGAACCAAGAGAAAATGAACAACTATATGTTGTATCTGGACAAGGGAATTTAATTTTATCACAAGAAGGAACTAAAAATAAAATAGTTCTACAGCAAGAAGATGTAGATATGATGAAGAAAGATGGAAAATCAATCCTTACTCATAACCATCCAATGAGCACAAGTCTTTCATATGCAGATATTGTTTTAGCTTCAAATGCAAATTTAAAAGAGGTAAGGGCAGTTGCACAAAAAAAAACATATCTTGCATCAAGACCTTCAAGCGGATGGCCTGATCCAAAAGAAATAATTCAAAAATTTACTTCTGCAAATCAAGAAATATTTAAAATTTTACAACCAAAAGTTATTAAAGACACAAAGAATAAAGACGAATTTGAAAAATTTAAAATTGCAAAAAATTATTCTATACTTCATTCTGAAATTTTAGCATCTGCTGTTGCTAGTATTTTAAAAATACCATATAAACAGGAACAGAATAAATGAGTATTACTTTAGATCCACCAGACTCAATCCCAGACTATACTAATCCAGATTGGGTTGAAAAAATGAACAAGGAAACAAGCAACTCAATGCTTGAATCAAAAAAAACATCTTGTCCACTTCCCACACAGGACATCAAAACCAATCTCGCCAATCGCCAAAAGGCTATTGATGTAGCACACTACGGCCCCGCCAATCCCAAGGAGCCAAATGAAGAATACTGGACTTCGAAGGCTAAAATCTTCGGCGGGTCAGTTAAAGAAGCAAAGACGATGCGTTGCGGTAATTGCGCTGGATTCAACCAGACAAGCAAGCTTATAGACTGCATCAGCAAAGGCATCGGATCGGACGCACAGGAAGTCGAGCAAGCTGGGGATCTTGGGTATTGCGAAATTTTCGATTTTAAATGCGCTTCTCTTAGAACTTGCGATGCTTGGATTGTTGGCGGCCCTATCACCGACAAGACCAACCTAGAACAGCTAAAAGCCGATTTATTGTCACTAAAGGAACATGGAGCTACACTGCTGTATGATCCGTCACAGGCTAGGGATGAGTCTGGACGCTGGACTGATGGTGGATTTGTTTCAAAAGCAGAAACATCAAAGGAGATTTCAAATAGAATTATAAGCAGAATTCAAAAGGAAAATCCAGAAATCAATATTGAAGACGGCAAATTTAAAAAAGCAGTTGAATCCTTGGGAGAAAATCTAAAGGAAGCAAAAATCCTTCCTCAATATGGACAGACAAAAACCAAGGAAATATCGAACTGGATTAAGTCTGATAAAGGACAAAAGTTTATAGGAGCAGTCGATAAAACCCTAAAAGTCACTGGGGCTGGTGCTATTGGAGCATTAAAAGGACTAGATGAGGCAAAATTTGATATTGCATCAAACGCAATATTCGCTCCACAAATTATTCCATTTATTGCAACAAGAAGTGCCATGCAAGGCATTTTCAATAATGCAGTTAAAGAATATAAATCGATTAAAAAAGGCGAAGAAATAAAAACGGCTGTGCAAAAACAAGTAGGAGTAAAGCCGCTGGAATCCATCATAACTATAACACAATTTCAAGAGGAAATAAATATCAATGATGTTGCGGAATATCTTACCGATGTATTAAGAGTTTCAATTCTTAAATATATTAAAAATACAAAGAAATTTGAAATAGCTACTTTCGCATACGACCCAAATCAAGAAAGAGATCAATCTGGCAAATGGACTTCGGGCGGTGGAAAGGGTGGTGAAATCCTAGTCTCCCCAAACATCAAAGAGAATATGAACTACGAAGAGGCGAAGAAAATGACCGATTCTCCAGAACACGCCAGAGCCGTAAGCATAGCTAAGGATGTTATTAAAAAACAACAGATGGACGGCAAGATTGAGTCAGGAATAGGCGATTGGGAGGATGGAGCAGAAAACTCCATTAAAATTGATGTTAAGGGAGTAAAGGATTTTGACCAACTGCAATATACGGCATCCAAATTGGGAGCCATGCTTAATCAAAAAGCAGTCGTGGCTTTCCAGAAAAAGAAGGATGGCCCAGACATTCTGCATAAGATCACGGCAGACAAACCTATGGATGATGTCAGAAAAATGTTGTCCGATAATGGAATCAGTTTTAGAACAATGGTAGGTGACAGAGCTAAGACTAGCGTAACAATCCTCGACAAAGGATCGCAGTTGACGGCTAATGTTGCCAAATTTCTAGGAGCAATAAATGGAAAATCAGAAGCAGTCAGAGGCGTTGGAGAGTTCATCGGAGGAGACACAAGAATTGCAGGTAAAAAAGCCTACAAAGGAATCATTGACAACTACGAGCGATCTTTCCCGAATCGAGTTCATCTCGGATTACAACGAAGGGGAGGGCGTAATTATTACAGGAGCTATCAAGCGATAGACTTCTACGATCCAAGTCAGCAAAGGGATGAGTCTGGGAAGTGGACTGGTGGGGGTGGAATAGCTCAAGGAGCCACACCTACCCCAAGGTGGGCGCAAGACAATCCAGCGGAGGCGAGCAAGAAGACTGGAGAAGCTACTACTCTTTATCACGGAACATCGGCAGATGTGCTTAAAACCATACGAAAAGATGGCCTAAAACCCTCTAAAAGTGGCGTTTGGGGTGGCGGTAAGGTGTACAGCACGGACAGTTTGGATCTTGCTATGGAATACGGCGTATTGCGTTCTGGCACTGCTCCAAAAATCGGAGGCAAACAGCTTATAGGAATTATCAGCGTTCTAGCGGAAGGCTTCAAGAGCGTTGCCGACAACATCCCAACAACTAAGGCTCAAAAGATGGGCAAGACTGGCTTGGCGGCTGTATCAAAAATCTTTACCAAAAATGGCGGGGTGGCTCCAAGTGCTATCAAGAAAATGCAGATTTACGATGTTGATTCGATTAGGAAATATGTCTATGAGAACGGCCCCAAACCATCGCCCCTAGCGACAAAAGAATTGGCAGAGGGAAGCCAGTTGATATATGTACCCATCGTGATTCAACTACCAGATGACGGCTCCGAGGGATTTCAATTTGACGATGCCGTTGCAGTCGAGTCATTCGTTTTTCAATACAACGGAGAGAAGATTGAATTCTATGACCCGAATCAGCCAAGGGATGAAAAAGGTAGATGGGCTGGGGGCGGTGGAGGAGTTAAATCATCCAAGGCATCGGGCAAAGCAAAACAAGTTTCCGAAACAAGCGAACCAAGTGAAAATGAAGATGTCGATTCAATGGTGAAACGGCTTGAGAACGAGCCAAAAGCCAGAAAAGCCATCTCCGATATGAATAAGCTACGGCAACAAACAGCAGATCGAGAAGGCATATCATTTGATGACGCAAGCGTTACCAGATGGTCACTCCGAGATCCTTCCAGATACAAACAGAGCAAGGATATTGTTGAAACCTTGCGGAATCCAACTCCCCATCACAGGGAATGGATTAACCAACAGGTGAAAGAAGGATTGAATCCAAACGCAAAATCAGAAAATCCAGTTGCGGTTATCCTTATGGGATCTCCAGCAAGCGGCAAGACAACTACTGGTCGCCCCTTTGCAAACAAGATTCTGGGCGGTCAACAGGTGACTACCATCGATCCAGATTCGATCAAAGCAAAGTCTCACGGATTCCAAGGCTGGAACGCTGGAGCTTTCCATGACGAATCAGCCATTATCGCAGAAAAGATGATCATGCCAAGGGCAACACAAGAACGCCATAATATGCTCATTGATATTACTGGTCAGAATTCAACAAAGGTGTCTGAAATGGCTAAGAATCTGAAGGCACTTGGTTACACAGTAGGGGTGGTGCATATCGATGTGGACGATAAAACGGCTCTAGGCAGGGCATCGCAGAGATTCAATAAGCCTAACGGACGCTGGGTTCCACCTAGTTATATTAAGGGAGCCGCCGATAAAGCCAGAAACACTTGGAATAAATTGACCAAAGAGAATCTTATTGATATAGGCTATCAAGTAGATGGGAATATATCGAGGACAAAAGGCGAAGCACCAGTAAAGGAGACTTATGGAAAAATCTTTGAATGATCTTGGCAAAGACTGGAAGAAGGCTGATGACGAATCGATGGATCGGATCAATGATGCTTTAAAGCAGACTCCAGAGGAGACGAAGGCGTTTATCGACTCCGTTCTCGGCTCTGGAGCCTATGATCGGCTGGGCAGTTAAGCCAACCGAGTCGGCCACTGGTTGAAGGGGAGTCCGTACTTCGAGAAGTTCAGAATCACCTTGGTGTTCCACACATACTCGCCCTTGTCTGTTTTGATGATGACTTGACCGCCATCCCAAGGGTTAGTATTGCCCTTGTAGGAACTAGAGACGATTTTCTCAAAAGAGTTACGGCTTGCAATCTCTTGCTCTGTTTTTTGAACGATCTTAAATGCAAAATTATCACATGCAGTCTTGGCATAATCCTTTGCATCTTTTTCAATCTTCTTGGCAAGTCCTAATTTTTTGCTGACTTTCTCAGCATTGGACTGGCTGTAATCCAATCGTTTCGTTTCCCAGAAACGGCCATACTGCTGACGGAATTCTGTGTATGTAATCTTATCATCGCTGTTATCAGTCGAATGCCATGATTTGTAATAGATCACATAGGGCTTGGGAAGCGACTTGAAGAACTTGTCTTGGCGTTTGAGCCTATCGTTATCGCTTTCAACAATCGACTCAGCAAGTGCATTTTCAACAGGAATAAGTAGCTTGCGGAGATGAGAGGCAAGACCTTCGATCCTCTTGCGCTCAATCTCCTTCGAATTCTGCTTGGCCTCACGGAGAGCCTTGCGATCTTCCTTGGCGTACTTTTCCAAGCGGTTAGATGCAGAGGTGAATAGATCGCTAACCAAGAAATAATTTGCACCACACTCATTCCTTACTCTCTTGTATTCGGCAGAAAGCAGAGGAACAATCACCTCAAGTTCCGCTTTCGGGAGGTTGCGAATTTCAGAGGGTTTTAGCCGTTTGATGTCTTGGATGTTTTTGATCATGGAGGGAGTGTACTGCGAAACGGCTTCGAAGTCAACAACAAAATAAAATAATTTTAAGGGGGTAAAAAAAGATTAAATAAAGCTTGCCAAGCGGGTTAGAATGATGTACAGTACCACCATGACAAACAACCAAGCCAACCCCAAAGTAACCATCCGAAACTCAGTACCAAGAGGGCTTGTAGATCAAATCCCAGCATTCATTGAAAAAGCGGTAAGCTGGCTACAGGTCAAATATCCCTCCGTGGACTTCACCACTACCGAATACATCTTTAGCGGTAGTTACAGCAGATCCAGATATTACAGGAATCAAGTTGAGTGCGGTAAGTATCTAGCTCCCAATACCTGTATTGGCACAAGAGAGGATCTGTATTTGTACGATAAAAAATCGTTGAATGTTTCCAAAAAAGCCACAACAGGGCTGAAGGTGGGCAGGGAAATTCAGATCCTATGTGCGCTTGTTCACGAACTCACCCATCACGCTCAATACGAATTAAACCTAAACAGGGGCGAGCTTGAGACAACAAAAAATGAGCTTGAGTACCTCAAGGAGTTTCACCCAGAAGTTTACAAAAAATGTGTCAAGCCAACTAAAGATTCTTCTTGCCAAACGGCTCTGGATAATGTAATCTAGTGCCACAATAAGAAAGGAAACAAACCATGAACAACAAAAAATACCTACTGCGAAGCAACCGATACGGAGATCCAATCTACCTTACGAGAGTCGAGCATGCCTCTCCGTTTGGTGGTAAGCCGACAATCATCGATGGATTCTTCGGAGAACACGATAAATACCATGCAATTCGCCTAACCAAGCAAGAGGCGGTAGAGGCTTGGAATCGTTTCGAGCCAACCTATCTCGAAGTTGTAGATGCGCCCTAACTCAGAAAGGAATATAACCATGAACAGCAAACAAGAGAGAGCATTGAAAGCAATCAATCAACTAGGCATTCTGCCGTCCAGAATACATCAGTTGTACGGATCGCAAAATAGCAGTGTCCGTCAATACTTGTTATGGGCAATCACAGGCGATAAGCCAACCAAGGCAAAGGCTGGCTATTACAAGGTGATTGAAGTACTCTATCGGGTATTCGAGGTAGATCCTAAGACCTGTAGTTGCACGGCAGTAGCGGAAACGACTCTTGAGCAGAAGATCGCAAGTCTTCTGCCAGTATAAGGAGGCAACATGAACACGATCACCATAAATCTACCAGATGATCTCAAGGATGTCCTCAAATGCGATAGGGCAGTCGAGGTGGATGAAAATATCTGGGTATTGCTGGGTCGAGATGGTAGGCAAGTCTGGCCTCATCGGGTGGAATGCGACACCGAGTATGGTGCAATCGTGCAGGTCAAAAGTCGAATTGAGGGTAAGCTTGCTGAACTTGCGGAAGTAAATCCATGAACTATCGAGATCTAAAATACATCTGCATCGGGTGGATTCTAGCCAGCTTGTTTTATATGCTGGTAATCCACTTTGTATTCAAGCTATTCTAGTCTGCGTTCTTTAGCAACATTCCCTGCACGATAAGGCTGACGCTTTGCGTTCCGCTATTTACTTTAAACTGCCACTCAATATCTGTTTTCTGGTATTGAATTTGGGGAACAATCCTTTGAACTGAAAAGTTACCAAGCCAAGTTGTCTGAAGAAGATCAAAAGTTACTGGCGTAGGAGATGCATTGGGGGTTACCGCAACATTAAATGTGACATAATTTGTTCCACTCCCAGCATCACCGCTATAACAATCGACAGAATAAACATACAAAGCATATCCATTAGGAACAGAATATATACCAGCTTGCGTTTTCCCCACCAACGGATTGATCTGTGCATAGGTAATTGAATTATGTTTTGCCGTAATTGTTCCAACATTTGTAGTACCACCGCTGGCTGGTGCGGTCATAGACAATCCATTTACTCTAATAAATGAATTTGTGGTAACAACAGGAGTGACACCGTTTAAAGTGACGGATTCTGTAATTGCATCCCAATTTGAGTCAAGACCGCTGACCAAAATCTTCCCGCCTGTATCCGCAGTAGTGGCTGTAGTTACAATTGAAAGTGTTGTTGCCGTTGTTGGATGTTGCCAAACAACAGGAAGCCCATCCCAAAGTGTTTTATTTTGAGTCGTTACATTATCACTAAAAGCAAAAATACTTACTGGACTTGCATCGGCTGGATTGTTTCTGCATACCCAAGTTTTCCAATCTAAAGCTAATAGGTGATTTATCGAAAGAGGCACAACACTGCTTAACCTGTCAAGATACTACACATATAGTAGTTGACACTTTTTGATGAGGTATGCCCCTACCCACACCCAAAAAAGGCGAGAAACTCGCTGATTTCATGTCTAAATTCATGGGAAACCCTACCGTTGTAAAGGATTACAAAGACAATAAACAGCGTTACGCAGTCGGGGCGAGCATCTTTCGTGAGACTAAAAAGAAGCAGAAGAAGTCAAACCTAGAGGCTGATAGCAGCATTCTTACCCCTAATCCCGATGAAAGCTTCGCCGAATTCCTTGGTCGCTTCGTGGCTGACGAGAATATGATCGGACTCTTTCCTGACTCTTCGGATCGTGCCGAAATCGCTTCGGAAATCTACGACAACGAAGAAATGGACAGCGTTTCCGAATCTGGTAGCGATGCAACGGACATCGAGCCAGCCATCGGAAAATCCACTTCTGAAGATGACGATGAAGAGGAAATGGCTTATGCGACTGGTGGCGGGGAAACTGGAAGCGGTGGAGCACCCAGAGGAACCATTCCTACGGCAGTCATTCAAGGGCAGGGCGCAAAGAAATATAACTACGAAGAGGGTGGTGATATGATCATTAACGGAGTTTCAGTTTTGACTACAGGCATGGCAAAGGGTCATCGCCTTGAAATCGACAAAACTACACTTGAGCAGGTGAAGAAATGTGCAGAGCAGTTCAAGGGTGGAGTTAAGGTAAATGAAAATCATGGTGCTGGGATTGCTGATATTATTGGCAAACTCACCAACTTCAGAATTGATGAAAGCGGGAACAAGCTGTTAGCTGATCTTACTTTTCTCAAGAGTCGCCAAGACAGAGCTAAATACTACATGGACTTGGCCTCCGAGATCCCAGATGCGTTTGGGATTTCGATTTCGTTCAGTGGTGATTCGGAGATCAATGGATCTAATTTTGATCTTGCGAGATGCCAAGAATTGTACTCGGCAGACCTAGTCCAGCACCCAGCGGCGAATCCCCAAGGACTTTTTTCAGCGGATTCTGGTTGTATAGTAGTTGACAAGACGAATCTCAGTAATATGGAAAACACTGCTGATACCGCCGACAAGAAGCCTACCGCTTCTTATAACATGGAAGACCTCGGCAAACAGATGGCAGAATTCGCTACCCGCCTTTCGGCTCTGGAAGCTAAACTGACTCCTGTGGATGTGGTCGAAAACCTTCCCGAAAACATCGCTGCCAAGGACGAATCCAAAGCTACGCTTCCCGCAAAGGAAATGTCGGCTAACGATGAAGCCAAGACGGAACTTTCTGGCGTTTTGAATGAAATCAAAACCGAACTCTCCAAGATGGTGTCGGCTCCTATCGCTCCTTCGGTTCCCGCCGTTGAAGAGAAAAAAGCTGAAACTTTTGCGGAACTGGTAAATTTTGAGATGAAGTCAAAGAACATCTCCAAGGGTGAAGCTCTTCGCCTTTGCATCGGTAAATACACTGAACAATATCGGAAAGAGCTTTCCGCTGGTGGCTTCAAAAGCTTCTAAAGAAAGGTAAAATACTATGGCAACTCAATTTGATTCTGGCTTTGCCTCACTAGCCTTCGCCTCCACGGTGACGGCTAACAGCATTGTCAGCATGACTACTACGGACAATACGGCGCAGGTCGCTACGACTGCTGGAAACGCTATCGGCGTTCTTCAACAGGATGTGGTTAGCGGATCTATCGGCTTTGTTAAACTTTTCCAGAATTCGAACTTTGCTCGTTGTGCGAGTTTGGTTACGGCTGGATCGCTTGTTTATCAAGGGATCAACGGAACAGTTTCCACCCTCACTGCTGGTGGTGCTATCACTGCTGGTGTTGTTCGGAATGCTGGTGCATCTGGCGATGTCATCGAAGTGTTCTACACCCGCTAAAGAAAGGAAAATAAAAAAATGTCTTATCTCACCTCAAACGCCACTCTGCGTGGCGATATTACCACGGCTCTTATCCAAGGGTCGCAAATGGATCAGGGATTCATCGGAACCGATGTGTTCCCTATCTACAATAGCCCTGTTCGTGCAGGTCAGTACCTCAAGCTTCAGCTTGGGAATGCTGAATTGTTGAACAGCGATGCTTCCAAGGTGGCCCCTGGGTCCGCATATCCACGTTCCAGCCGCGCATTCGATAATGATAATTTTACTTGCGTTGAGTTCGGACTGGAAGAGGTTGTACCAGATGCACTTGCATCAGATGTGTCTCGCTTCTTCGGTCTGGAAACTGAGACTGCGAAGATCCTTCTCCGCAACATCCAGATCGGCCATGAAGCTGAAGTCGCTTCGACTTTGTTCGACAGCGGAACCTTCACTGCTACTAACGCTCTGGTTAACTACACTGTTAGCTTGCTTTCCACGATTAATTTCGTGGCTGACGTAGCCGCCGCCAAACAGCGGTTGCTCAAGCAGGGCGTGATCGCTAACTGCGTTGTGATGAACCAAGAAGTGTTTGACCTTGTGCGCCGTAGCCCCCTCACCCAGAATCAGTTCTTCGGTGTGGTTGCGACTGACTCCCGCCGTCTGTTGTCGGAAGTTGAAATCGCTCAAGCGGCTGGTGTTGAGAAAGTCTATGTCGGCAAAGCGGCCAAGAACAGTGCGGCGAAGGGTCAATCCTTCAGCGGTGCGTTCATCTTCCCCACAACCTACGTTGCGGTGGGATATGTTGCTGGTGGCGATTTCGCCTCTGGTGGCGCAGGTCGGACGATTATCTGGAGCGAAGATGCTTCGGCTCCTTTCGTTGCCGAGAGCTATCGTGATGAAGGTCGCAGGTCGAACATTCTGCGAGTTCGCTCGAATCGTGTGGTCAAGGTTATCGACAGCACTGCGATGCAGTTGATCACTACGAACTACTCCGCTTCGTAATTGTTGGTTGGTTGTTCCTCTGGAGAAGGGGGGATGAGATGAAAGTCTTGTCCCCCCTTTTCTTTTTGCTTTTATTAGTCATTCTTTCGTCTTGCTCTGAACATGAAAATCCAGATCCCTATGCAATCCCAAGCAAGTATGAGGATAAGCCTACGATGGGAGCATGGGAGCAGATAGAATATTGAAATAATGCTTGCAAAATAAAAGCAGATTACCAATTTATTCAAATGGACAGATTCCCATTCACTTTTTCTCTTTACGCAATCGTATCTAGGGAGTGTGCCTCAAAATATATCGCTAGGGGATTGGAATCTTTTCAGCCACTAAAGCCAGATGAAATTGTGCTTTGTTCTGCCATGGGCAAACATACCGATGAAGGCTTGCCAATTCTTGAGGAAGTGGCCAAAAAGTATGGGGCAAAGGTTGTGGTTTATAGGAATGCTGATGAGGCATCGGGGTGGGATTATTTGGACAGCTTCGCAAATGCACGAAATTGCGCTTTAAATGCCTGTACAAGCGACTTTGCCATGTGGTTTGATGCAGATGACCTTCTGGTTGAAGGAGCAGAAAAAGTGTTCTTTGAGATAGGATCAAGGGTCACGGATCACGATTGCATTTTTGCTGGGTATGAAGTACCAGCGGCAGGTCTTTGTCCAGTGCGTGAAAGGCTAACAAGAAAAGGTGCTTTTCGATGGAAGTACGCAGTTCACGAACAATTAAAACCAGTAAGGGGAGATGCCAAGGCAATCGGAACGCATGGGGGATTGATTGTTCATGCTCCCATCGGTCATAAGAAATCCAGCGTTGACCGAAATCACATGATCCTAGATCAAGTCACAAGGGAATCATGGCTTTACGAGTTTTATAAGGCTGAAGAGCACTTCCTTTCTGGTCAATATAATGATGCAATCCTATGGGCAAAACAAGCACTCGCAGACCCAAAGCTGGATGTAATTTTGCGGGTTCAATGCCATACAATTATCGGAAGATCAATGGAAGATCCAGTAGCCAAAAGAGAGGAGCTTTTTAAGGCATACGCACTTCAACCACAACGGATCGAGGCTTTGTTCTACATAGCGGAAGATTATTTTAATCGAAAGCACTATACTGAGGCATTGGCATTGATTAAGTCGGCTTGTTCAATACAGCTACCCAATATGACCTATTGGACTACCAAAAAACATATTTATGATTTCGAGGCTCCAGACCTTTATATGCGGTGCGCTAGGGCATTGGGAATGGATGATTTAGTGAAATTTCTTGAAGATGATAAGACAAAAAACTTCGGAGAAATCGACATCACACTATGTCACGCAACCGCAAGACCAGAAAAATTTCATCAAGCAAGATGGGTATGGTATTCGATGGCAAACCAGCCCAACAGGATTCAGCATCTTTTGGGAGTGGATATTGAACATGATAAGTACAGAGGATTCGAAAAGATCGTTATTCCAAACGGAAAATGTGTCGGTGCGTGGAACGAGACGATGAAACATGCGAAGGGTAAATATATTGTTCAACTATCGGATGACTTTGTTCCTCCTGTCGGATGGGATAACGAGATCAGAAAGAGGCTTACAGATCCTACCAAGCCAGCAGTTCTAGCCGTATCCGATGGTCACAGAAAAGATGATCTTCTCTGCATTGGAATTATGACCAAGCCTACCCTTGAATATTTGGGAGGACATTTCTACGCACCAGAATACGCTCAATGTTCGGGAATCTACGGAGACAACGAGTTCACGGTACGGACAAAAGACATTCAAGTAGATGCTAGAGACTTAGTATTTACTCATCAAAATCCTTTCTTTACTGGAGCAGAAAAAGATGCCGTGTTTAGAACGCACAATTCGATGGCTAATTACGAGCTAGGAAAGAAGATTTTCGAGGAACGGAATAAGTGATTGAGCACTATTGGAACCATGAAAAATTCGGTGAAAAATGGTTCAATTATCAAGATGTGTATAAAAGGATAGTTAATTCAATCCCAGAGGGCGGTCATATTGTCGAGGTTGGGGCATGGAAGGGAGCAAGCACATCCTATTTGGCAGTTGAGGCACAGCACAAAAAAATGAGGATTGATGTGGTCGATACTTGGTTCGGCTCAGAAGAGCATAAGGAGACACCTGAAGTAACTACAAATTGTCTTTTTGGGGTATTCATCGACAATCTTCGCCCATTGATAAATCTTATAAACCCGATTAGGACGGACAGCATTTCTGCCTCAAAGATGTATCACGATGAATCCATAGATGCTGTTTTTATAGACGCAGATCATGGGTACGAATCAGTAAAGAAAGACATTCTCGCTTGGATGCCAAAAGTTAAAACAGGAGGGATATTGGCTGGGCATGACTATATTCGTACTCATAGCGGAGTAATTCAAGCCGTAGATGAGCTTATTGTTTCACCAGAAATTATTAGGGATTGCTGGTTAAAGATTAAATGAAAATCTTTATCTACCATGATCTCATCTTATCAAATGAGATCTGGCAGAAGAACTTGTTTTATGCAGAGCTAAACAGGCTATTCCCGCATCTTCAGTATTTAATTGACTTCTACAATTTTTTCAAGCAACACGAAACAAAAAATCCAGAAGAGGCAAACTTCTTTTTTGTTCCTATCTTTATGGCTGGGTTGCAGTTTGCAAATGTCGATCCAGAACTATTGATCAATCATTGTGCCTATCTTCACAAGGGCAATCATATCCTTGTTTCAACTGGGGATGTCGGGCAAAGGGCAGAATCAAAATACGAGATGACGCATGAGGCAAATCCGTTTCGTGCCTACGACAAGAAATACGAATGGATGGATGATCGGTTTATTCTGATTGTGCTTGAGTCGCTGACTACTCTTCACAGGCAAGATATAGCGATCCCTCCGTATCAAATTCAGCCAGTAAAACAGCAAAATGTAGATAGGGATATTCTGCTTTCATTCATGGGTAGCATGACTCAACTTCATCTTCCACAAGAGCATATTCGTGGAGGCAGATTACTTGAGTTTAAGAAGCAATTTGAAAGCGATAAAATAGTCATTGGATCTACTGATGAGGTGGCAAAAAAACTTGGGAGAATCACCTATCACAATCTTATGGCTAGATCAGTATTCACCCTATGCCCCGCTGGGTATGGTAGATGGTCGTTTCGGTTTATTGAGGCTTTGCTAAATGGATCAATACCCATCCTTTTGTCGGACGGATATGTTCTTCCATTCGGCAATAAAATCGACTGGAACAAGTATTGTTATGTAGTTGAAGAGCGTCACTTGTTTAGCTTGACTGACTTTATACATCGGCTATCCATTGATGAAATTACAGAAAAACAGAAAAATATAGCAAGAGACAAACATATATTTGAAAAGGACTTTATTATGGAACAAGTAGCAGAAAATCTTGAGAATCAATCATACGCTGATATTGCGATTGGAAAGATGCGTTCACCAGAGCATATGCACATTATCTGTGTTGATGTTACCAACAAATGTGATTTGGCTTGCTCAAACTGCACAAGACTTCTCAAAAATCAAGACTCGCTATGGGAGATGACTCCAGAAAATTTTCGCTTGTCACTTCGCAGTCTAAAGGATTTTAAGGGAATTATTGCTATGATTGGGGGGAATCCTTGCGTTCATACAAAGTTTGAAGAGCTTTGCCAGATCTTTGTAGAAGAAATTCCAAATCAGTTCCAGCGAGGTCTTTGGACGAACAATTATTTTAAGCATCGTGAAGTAATCGAGAAAACATTCGGTGCTCTTAATCTTAACCCACACAATGAGGAAAGGGCGAATGAAAAACTGAAAGATTTGCACGATGTTATGGTAAGCAAAAGAGGATTCAATGGTGGATTTTATGTTGGAAATTCGCATCATGCACCTCTTCTAACGGCTGTAAAAGACTTGTATCCAGAACAGGATATGTGGGAAAAGATTGCTGGTTGTGATGTGAACAGGGAGTGGTCTGCATCCATCGTGCAAAACAAAGGCGAATTGAGGGCTTATTTTTGTGAGGTGGCCGCTTCGTTTGATCTGGCTAGGGGAACCGATAACGGACATCAAGTTGTAGAGGGATGGTGGAAAAAGCCAATCAAAGATTTCAGCGGTCAGATTAAGCATTTTTGCACAGGCTGTGGAGTGCCAGCTAGACTCCGAGGAAGCATGGACAACGAGGAGATCGATACTTATACAAAAAGCAACGCTGATTTAGCGATGAAGTCACAGGTAAAAGGAAGAAAAATTCAGCTATTGGAAACCGAAAAAGCATTGGAGCATAAAGTCACGGAATACTTTGCTGGATGAAGGTTCTTATTCAGTATCATCAGAGATTGGGCGATGTAGTCAGAATGCTACCAGTTGCAAAGCTTCTGGCTGATAGGGGTGATGATGTGTGGTTTGAATGTAAGGATGAGTATGCCGATATTTTAAAATGCACAACCTATGTTAAGCATAAAAAGATTGATGCTCCGTATGAAGGATTCGACTTTATATTCAATCGTGAAATTTGGCCTTTGCTTTATGAGGAATATCGTGCAAGCGGGAAGCGATGGGAGGAATTCGTATTTGAGAAAGACTTTCCAGAGGCAGTTGATGAACGAATAGTTTTGGACAATATCTGGCTTGCTCCAGACATGGGATTGTATGATCTAGTTGCCCCTTTTGGGATAAGCCAAATTGTAAGGCATGATCCTATGACGGTGATTAAAAAAGCGGTTGAGATGTACGGAAAGGATTACATTGTTGTACTTTGCCCACCAGAACTGGACATTAACGGATTGAAGGCAATTAGTTGTAGCTCGGTTGCCTATATGCCTTTCTTGATTCAAAGAGCTAGGAACTTTTTGGGAATAAATTCGTCACCCTCGGCAATCGCTAGTGCGGTCAGGGATTCCTATGACCTTATCCCCACAGGCAACGAACAAGACGATTACACTCTGGGTGCAAATATAATTCGGCTTTAAAGGCATCAAAATCGTCCGTAAATGGCGTTTAAAAGCGTCTTATGGTTTAAATAGGGGGGTTGTAGGGTGAAAATTGACATAGCTATATGTGTAATATGGCTGGACGCTTGGATACCACTATTTTTGGAACTGACCTATCCGAGATAATCTCTGATATGTACACAGTGGTTACAGGACTGGCTACAAATGCCGTATCTGCCTCAGTTACAGACCTTTCCTTCGCTTCAGAACTAGAAGTTGGTGGAGAGGTTTATACGATTACACAAACATTGATTGTTAAAGCTAATACTATTTCGGCTCCTCCAACAATCGGATCTCTTTGCACTATTGGAGACACGGAGCGCATGGTTGCAAGATGGACGATTTCGGCTGATGGGGTATCTTACAACATTGATGTTGCAGACATCACTACAGGATGACCTCAAGCATTGAAAGAGATGTTGAAAATGCCATCGCCTATGCCCTAACTGTGGCTGGGGTTACAGGCGTTAACATCTACACCTCGGAGCGCACTTTTGGACGGCTTCTTCCCTTTGTCTCAATAGTAGCCTCAATCAAATCAGAAGAGATTGCTCCATTCACAGGGGTATTTGACCTTAATTGCACGATCACTTATGTAGCCAGAGCAGATACGATAAGCGGTCAAGCCTACGATCAAAAGTTCGCAAGCATTCAACAGGCTTTTTATACAGATCCAAACCTAGCATCTCAGATGACTTCAACTCAATTTGATCTTGAATTCTATATTGCAGACATCACAAGAGTTGGACAAAGAATTATCTCAACATCTAGGACTTGGGCTAGGGATATTTTTATGGATGTTAAGGCAACTTTCAATCCAGCCGTGCTTCCAAATCCTTCTCTTTTACTTCACATGGATGGATCAAACGGCTCTACAAATTTTATAGATAATTCATTGAATAATTTTACAATTACTCCCTACGGAAACGCCCAAATAAGCACTTCTGAATATAGATTTGGAGGTGCTTCTGGTTACTTCAATAGACAAGATGACAGTTATTTGGAAATTGAAAATATAGAATTATTTGAATTTGGAACTAATGATTTTACCTTAGAATGTTGGATATATCCTATTGAAGTAGGTGGACAACAAGGCGGTGGAACTTGTATTGCAAGATGGGGTGGAAACAGTAACGCCTTTTTCTTTTATGCTACAACAAACGAAGGATTGCAGGTTTACTTAAACAACATGTTAATACCAGAAGTCTGTGGTGGAACTATTTTGCCAGACACATGGAGTCACATTTGTTTAACCAGAAACAACGGAGAACTTAGAGGATTTATCAATGGACAGATAATCGGAACAGCACAATTTACAGAGTCAATTACTTCAAGTAATGTTGCATTAAGAATTGGCGGGGATGTTTATGGAAACACCAGATTTAATGGGTATATTGATGAGGTAAGAATCTTTAACAATTACGCCGCCTACACCTCAAACTTCACTCCAGCAAATCAACCATTCCCAAATCCACAAATATCCATATTGCTCCACATGGACGGATCTAACGAATCTACAAACTTTATAGATAGCTCATTAAATAATTTTACAATTACTCCCTACGGAAACGCTCAAATAAGCACTGCACAATATAAATTTGGGGGTGCAAGTGGACTATTTGATCGAGACGATACAACTTATGTGGGTAGAGCATCAAATTCTAATTTTGCATTTGAATCTGACTTTACTATTGAAATGTGGGTTTACATGATTGAGAACGACATTGGCCATCAAGCGTTTTGTTCAACACACACTGATGGACTTGATGCTACAGGATGGGTTTTTCTTTTGGAAAGCAACGGAAATATTTATTTTTACGGATCAGATGGCACACAATCTGGACCGATTGGTGGATGGAATTGCCAAATAGTAACAGAAACATATCCAGATTCCGAGGAATGGGTTCATATTGCTGTTGTTCGATATAATAATGTAATAAAAATATATAAAGATGGGGTTGATGTTACTTCCGAAAGAAATGGAACACAAACTGTCTCAATTTCTAGCGCGGAAAATTTTGAAATAGGGCATTATACCCCACTGCCAGAAGGAAATAAAACACCGCATTGTTATATTGATGAACTAAGAATTGTTAAGGGTTATGCCGCCTACACCTCAAACTTTACTCCCCCAAATCAACCATTCCCAAATCCATGAGTCTTATACAATCTCCAGACTATCAGCTTGAACACGCAGTTTTAAGCCTTGTAAATGATTCAACTGATATAAATTGTTATGGCACAAATAGGATTGGAGCAAAATTATTTCCTTATGTAACTGTTTCAGCAAAACCAGTTCGTCAACTCGTAAGTCCGTATAGCGGAGTTTATGAAATGGAGGTATCGGTTGATTATTCAGATAGCTCTTCATTGATAGGCAAAGATGCGTTTGACGCTGAATATCTTAATATTTTCTCACATCTTTACGACAACTCAACAACTCTTGTGGCTCAAATTGAGAGTCATTCTGTTCGTTTAAAGACCTATATGGCAAGGATTTCCTCTCAAACACCTACTATACAAATAGCGAAAAGCGCTTGGAAAAGAGGGCTTGTTATAACTGCTATATGCACTCCCTCGCAATCTTCAAGCATCAGAAGCCTAGATTTCAGCGATTATCTGAACTCTCAATATCTTGCCCTAATTTGACACAAAGGATAGCTATATGGCACTTCCCATTCTTGACGGCAACCAGACATCTACCACACTTTCAACCACCTTTTCTGATGGTGAGCATATTCCAGCGCACACTATTGTAAGCCTTGGAGAACAGGCCATTGCAGATATAGCAACGGCTGTTGGAGGTAGTCCTGTAACTATTACTGGTGGAGTTTATCTATCAGATGCTCAAGTTGTGCTTGGTGGAAATGCACCAGCCGAAGCTGTTCAAATCGGTGGATATAATCTGGCAGACAATAAGTTGTATCCTATTGCAGTTGATAATAATGGAGTGCAATCAGTAAGTGGCACGGTCACGGCTTCAGCTCAGAGCATCTTAGACGGACTTAACTTATATGCGTCAAATTATAACGATAAGATGCCTGTTGCGGCAGACATCAGTAGTATGCCTGCCATCTCTGGCACGGTCACGGCGAATGGAGGGAATTTTGTCTATGCTCAAGATCAAGATAGTACCATCGAGAACAAGGGCGTTTTGATTGGATGGAGACAAGACGATACTGGAGAATTCAGAAATGTTAGCAACGTCCAGCCTCTCCCCATCTCTGGCACGGTCACGGTTGGCTCTCTCCCCGTCCAACTTTCCACCACCACCATTGGGGGAACGGCTCGGCTTAATGTTACGCTTTCCTCGGCTACCACGATAGGCGGAACGGCTCCCAGCTACGGCAATCTTTATGGTGGAAGCGATGGAACAAATCTAAGGGCTATTCTTGTTGATTCATCTGGCAGAACAACGGTAACTGGATCGGTTAATATTCTGGGAACTCCTAGCGTAACATTCAGCGCAATCGCTGGAACAGTTACAGCCAACAATCCAAACGGAACTCTGACCACTCGCTTTGGATCGGTTGTGACCGCAAATTCAGTTTTGGCTACTACTTGTGTAACAAATGCTAGTCGCAAATATCTTCTTGTTCAAAATAACCAGACAGGAACATCGGCTGGTACTGTTACTATTGGAATTGGATTCACTCCCACCACAACGCAAGGCATTCAGCTTATCTCTGGAGCTTCCTACACAGCAGATTCATTTGTACCTACTGGAGCAGTTTATTGGTTAGGTTCAGTCACAGGAGCAAACTTCACAATCTTAGAAGGCTAATATGGGAGGGATTTTCTCACCATCACCATCTCTTGTCGGTGCGTCCACAAGCGTAACTGGTTTAAGCGGGTTAGTCCCTGCTCCCGATCTGGGTAAAAATACCCGCTACCTATCGAGCAACGCAACCTTTGGAGAGTTGCCGTTGCTTCCTCAGTATAAAAACACTGCGGCAAATAACTGGATTTCTATATATTCACCAGCGCAAGCAGGTGGGTCTGCAACACTAAGCTCAAAAGTGCGTGGATTCTTTCTGCTGTATGTTCCATCAGACGGAAACATAGATACACTTGGATTTCGTGTCTCAACAGCACCAACCGTCACAGCGTTTAATCTTCATGTTGCTATATGGGAAATGAATGAAGATGGAACTGTTGGTTCTTATGTAATAGGAGGTAACGGTTCGAGTGGTCTAGCAAACAATACAATCATAAGCATATCCATAGCAAGTACAGCAGTAAAAAGAGGATTCTATTGGATTTCGGGCACATCTGATATTGGAACAAATCCAGCAACCTTAACAATGGGGGCGTCTTCAACTACTGGAATATACTATTCATTTATTGGATCAACTGCCTTTTCTACTCAGAACACCTTATTTGTTCCTAACTATACTGCAACTACATATAACCAAACAACACACGAAACATTTTCATATTCAGGCGCTAGTGGCTGGGGAAATCAAACACCCGCTATTGGATTCCAATACGTCTAATGAAAACACTCCACCACAACCTAGACGGAACCTCGGTATTCACCGACACCCGTACCATAGAGGAGGCTCACGAAGAGAACCTAACCCGCATTCGTGAACTAATCACGGCGAAGATCGTAGAGGCTGGGTATGATGAGGTTTGGCAACGCAACGCCGCCTTAGGTGTATTGACTAAATTAGAGGTCGAGCAAGGGCGTGAGTTTATTGCTAACCTGCGATCCGCTTATCACGATTACAAGGCTAGGCTTTTGGCAATCACTAGGGATGAGGCAGATTCGGTAGAGTTTTCAGTATAATGAATCGTGAGAATGAGATTATTAGAGCCATTCAATACCTTTGGGACGAGGGATTCCTTGAGCCATGCAAAAAAGACGGAGAACCAGCAGTTCGCTTGGTAACGGAGCTTAGTGAAGCCAAAAAAGCCATTCGAAGGATTATTAAAAAGGACAGCAAGGACTAATATGCCATCTAAGGATACGGCAGATATTAAAGAGCGTCTGGCAAGAATGGAAGAGCGTCAGGTTCAGCTTTATGCTATGGTAGAGCAATCACTTTCTAATTTTGCCGATCTATCAAATCGTGTTACGGCATTAGAGGCATTGAAGCACAAGGCTTTAGGAATGATAGCCGTTGTGGGCGGTTTGATGACTTTAACATGGGAACTATTGAGGGAAACCTTTTTCCGCAAAGGTTGACACATATAGTAAAGAAGAATGGCTCTCACCACAATCGGCTTAACTACTTTAAATTTGGCACTACTGATTTTTCTAGTTGTGTCGTTAAGTCGTATGAAGAATCCATCAAATGTGATCCAGTTGAACTTTTGGGTGGAGACGGAACTTTTAAAGCTGTTGCCATTTCAAACCCTAACAGCACTGCCTCAATGACGATTGTAAGCGGTTCCGTTTCTGGTGGAGCAATCGGAGCGCAACTAACTATCTCAGCTAATAACTTTTTAACTAATGTTGGGAATGTATATATTGATAGCACATCAAGGACTCTTACAAATGACGGATTTGCAGAAACCCAAGTATCAGCACAAGGCTGGACAAATCTTGGACAAACGAGCTAATTTATGCCAGCAATAATTAAAGGCACAGCTACAAGCTTTGGCATTTCAACTGCCGAAAGCAGTATGATTGCAACAAATGTTTCTGTGAATTCATCCTCAAATAAAGTTGAGGCAAAAAATATTTCTGGCGGCACTGCTTGTGTTGCCTTTACTGGCAAAAAGAATGAATTTAATATTGAAGGATATATTACAGCAACAAATAGCGTAACTCAGGGTGGGACATTAACTCCAGCAAATTTAACTAGCTTTCAGACCTTGGGCGGTTTATATGTTGTCGAGGAAATTACATACACAAAGTCATCTGAAGATTTTGCTAAAGTTAAGTATAAGATTGTTGAAAGAGACGGAGTTTAAAAAATAGAATAACTTCATCAGATTCCTAAAAACAGATTCCTATGATTCAAGCTGGCGATTTACTTTATATTACCAATAACATTAAGCTTGCCTGTGCGCTTCTTACGATGGGACACAAGCTTAAAGATAGCGAATCTTGCTGTATTGAAGAAAACGGCAAAACGGATGTAAATTTTGTATTTGATAATACTGGAGGTTCGGTTGGAAAAGACGCTCAAAAATGGAAGGGCGGCCTTGAAAAGATGGACATGGAAGAACCTTTTGCATACCTGTGGGCTTATGCTCATAATCGGGACAGGCTTTTGGACATTATAAAGCAATCTATTCCAATGGTTCGTGTTCGCTATGGAGACAAAGTTTTGCTTTACCCGAAGAACGCAACGGCAGAACAAAAGAAAAGGATAATGAGCAAACTATGAATGACTTAATGACTGAAGAAGAAATTCTTAATCAAAGCCAGAAGCGATCAGACGCTTTTATTGAAAAGGAAAGCAGTCTAAAGGGAATCAAGCTTCGTCCCTTCACGGCTGGTTCGTTGCTTATCTGCAAAAAGGTTGGCAATAAATTGATTACTGGTGGTGAGAGCGACAATCCAGAGTTTGATATTCTATCCTTTATTTATATTCATGCGGCTCCCAATATCGAGGTTAGAACGAATTCTTATAGCAAAGAGAAGTTTTGGGGAGCAGTTCTTGAATGGGCAGACAAGCTTAAAATCACCGATCTTGAAGAAGCTGGAAAGATGATCGAGAATATCATCACTGAGTCTGGTTTGGCAATCGCATCCCCTAAAGATGACGGCAAATCTTCGAGCAACGACTCCCCAAACTAGCAGAGCCAGAGTGGATCGCATCTTATGTGATTACTCTGGCATCCCAAACAGGATGGACGGAAGACTTTATACTGAACGAATTGCCATTATCAAGAGGCTTCCAGTATCAGCATTGTATATGGAGAATGAACGGAATCTCTACGGAATGGAGTTCTGATCAAGCCAAGCGTAAAGATGACATAATGAGACAGATAGGATTATGAGCGTAACGATTACATGGAATGACAAGGAACTACTATACGGACTAGATGCCCTCAAGGATGATGTTCAAAAGAGTCTTTCTGGATCTTCAAATAGGCTCGATCAAGACGGAAAAAAAGCTTGGAGAAAAGCTATGGGTACGGATGCCGTTCTTAGTAAAGGCAGAAACGGCAAGGAATGGTTCAGCTTCAACAAAAAGAAGTGGTTTATCACAAACGAATGGCACACCCCGAATATTGTCTGGGCTGGCCGTAATTTCGTCAAAAACAAGCGCAAACAGGCTTCTAGCGAGATGGCAAGGCTATTGGGGCAGAGGAAGCAAGAAGAGCTTGATAAAGCCTTGGAGGAGGCATTTTCTAGGTTTTAAATGAAAACAGCACAAGGATCTATTAAGCTTGATACAAGTTCTTTTGATAAGGCAATCGACACATCCAAGGAAAAGCTTGCATCTTTAGCAAGCATGATTAAAAAGCTTATTACAGCTATTTTAGCGATTGTTGCGGCCTATAAAGTTTTTTCCGATTTAAAAGAAAAGATTTTGATGGTTGCAACGGCTGTAAAATATTTGGATCGTATCTTTAGTCAAAGCGGAAATATAGCAACAACTGTATTTTCAGATATAAAATCTGCTGTTCTTGAGAATGTTTCATCTATGACAGACGCATTTAAATCTTTAAAAGATTATGCCTCAAAAGCCTTTGAAACTATAAAAACAAAAAATGCCTCACTTCCTCCAGTTTTAAATAATACAAATTCAAAATTTAAGGACACTATTTCTTTAATTGGAACGCTTGCTGGTGGTGCTGTTCTTATGAGAACAACATTTGGATTAATGGGTGGAGCAATTTCAGTCGTTGGAACAATAATTTCAAAAGCATTTTCTGGAGTTGTAGATGTATTTAAGATGGTGGCAAATTTTGTAAAATCTGCTCTTGTTGGAGCATTTAATATCCTTGTTGGAGTTATGAAGGGAGTTGCCGTTGGAGCGATTGCCGTTGGAACTGCAATAGCAACGATTACTGCCGTTATTGCAAGGGGAGTCATAGGCGTATTTCAAATGGGCGATGAATTAAAAAGATTCAGAGATATTACTGGAGCAAGCATTCCATTTTTGATGTCTCTTCAGAAACAATTTAAACAGAATGGCATGGCGGCAGACGATATGATCCCAGTATTGAGTGAAATGAATCGCTCTATATCGCAAATTGACGCAAAAGGTCAGCCAAGCAATCAAGCATTAAAGCAAATGGGTGTTAATCTTAAAGAATTACAACCTTTAAGCACAGATGATAGATTCAAGAAACTTGGAATGTCTCTTTCAACGATTGCAGATAGGGGATTGAGAGCGCAGTATTCAATGGATATTTTTGGAAAGCATGGCAGAAATGTTCTTGCCATATTATCAGATCAATCTGCATTAGCTAATTTGGGTAAAAATTTAGATGCTTCATCAAAAACAATGGTTGAACAAGCCGATAGATTCGCCAGAATTTCAGCAAAATTAAAAGACACTGGAACAACTTTTAGAGGATTTTTTACTCAAATTGCTGGAGGGGTTGCCCCACAACTAGAAACTATTTTAGATATGTTTAGCAAAGGAGATATTTTCACACCACTTGGAACAATGCTTGGAGAAAAATTGTCATACGGACTTGATTTATTTGTTGGAGCAATACAAAAAGGAAAGGTAATGGAAGCATTAAAAAATTCCCTTATTATTCCAATTATTTATTTTAATAGTTATTTTGAAAGATCTTTATCAACAATACAAAAAGCTATTAAAATTATTTCTGCTCCAAGAGATCTTACGGTTTTATTTACAAATATTCCAGCGAAATCAATGCTTGGATCTTTGGGTGCTTCTCTTGCAGAAACTTTTTTAAGAATAGCTAAATTATTTGGAGTTGCAATTCTAGAGGGACTTCAGTATCCACTGGCCGCAATACAGGTGGCATTTAATAATATTGCAATAAATTTTGCAATAACGCTTACAAAAGGAATTATCAATGCTTTCGGAAGTTTGGCTAAAGTTAATCCAATATTAAAACAGCTTGGATTTGGCAATCTTGGGGATGTAATGGGAAGTCTTTTTGAAAAGATTTCTGGTGGCGGTGGAGCTAAAAAATCAATTTTAGATCAAATAAAAGAACAGGTTGCACAAAACAAAGCCACTGGAGTTTTAGATTTTGGTCAAGGCACAATGCAAGATGCAATAGAAAAAGTCTCATTTTCTTTAAAAGATACGCTTTCAAATGCAACAGATATTGTAAATACCTTTATATCTCAATTTCAAAATATGGAGGGAATGTCTGATGCAGACAGAAAAAAACTCGATGATTATAAAAAGTTTTTTGAGGAACTACAAAAAGTTGGAGCAGATTTTGTAAAGAAATCAGAACCATTACCAGTTACGCAACCATTCACTCCAAAAGTTGAACCACTTAAAACATCAATGGCTCAAGAAGCCGTATCATCTCTTCAAAGAATTGGTGGAGGAGGTGGGGCATTTACTGGTTATGATCCATTATTAAAAAATGCCGAAAAACAAACAATGTTACAAGAAAAAATAGCTTTAGAAATTGAGAAACAAAATAAAAGAGCCGAAAAAGGTGGTGGGTTATATGATTCATTGTTAATGGGAGTCGGTGCTAGATTTGCCGCCTAACCCATGCCAGCTCCAACTTACAAGGGAACTTTCCCAGTAAAGACTAGGGAGGAAACAAGATATTTAGACAAAGGAAAAGTCGAATATATTGTTACAAATGTATATCAAAGAACAAGCGTTGTCACTGGGACAATAGGAAGCTCATTATCTTATTCTGGCAGAACTCTTTCGCTTACAAACATATCTGTAAATATAAAAAGTGGACTTGGAGAGGTAACTCAAACATATACAGGGGGTGATTCTGATGCTCCAGAAGTATATGAAGTTGTGGCAACAACAGGAGAAGAGCCTATTGCATCTCATCCAGCATTTACTATTGCAACATCTGGATTTGCAAGCTCAATAGTAGATGCTTGTGGAGGGGCTGTAACTCAAGGAACAGGAAATGAAGGTGGAGTTGTATTTGATACATCTGGTGGATTTGTAAAATTTACTAATAAAGCAATAAATAATTTCTTGGGAGTTCAAAGTTTTCTATCTCCACAGGTTTCATATAGGAGAATATATTCATCTGGTCAAGTTCCGACTGCTGGACTTACTGCAAAAGTATCAACAATTTACTCATCTCCCGCTGGTGCTCCACCCACAATACCATCTGGAAGAAATTGGATTCTTTCTTCTGTGTCTTGGAAAAATAATGGAAATCAAATAACCACATCTGGACAATATGAGATAACCGAAGAATATAGATCTAGTGGCCCTAAGGGGTGGAATAACGGAATCTATTATACAACAAACTAATGAGTGCGACATACATAGGAACTGGTGTAGGGAACAACTTAATCACCGAAACATCATTTGAGCAAGACAAACAGGGTGTTGTTGTTTATACTGAAAAAATACTTGTTCCAGCAAGCGTTTCAGTTGTAACTCCTACGCTTACAAGCACAAAATCTATAAACTCAAAAACTCTTAGAGCCGTATCTGTAAATGTTGTAAGTTCTGGTGGAGGCTTTACTGAAATAACAACCACATATCAAGGAGATGGGGGAACAAGCACACTTCAGCAAGATGCCTCAAACGCAACTGGTGAAGAGCCTATTGCAACAAACAGAAACTTTAATGTTAGCAGGGATGGCGCTCCAAGCATAGTTGATCTGTCAGGAGGAAGGGCAACGCTTGGAGTCGATGGGCTTGTTACTGGAACTGGTGGTTCTTTATTTGATTCAGAGGGTGGATTTCTTTATTTTACAAAGAACTCAAAAGCACAATTTTTTGGTGTTTCATCTTACCTAAGTCCAAATCTTTTATATAAAAGATCATTTTCAACTTCTACACAACCAGTTCTTTCTTCTGTTGGAAAAATAGTCAATCCTAGTGCCGACTTTCCCACCGTTACCGCTGGTGCTACTTGGATATGTATAGGAATTTCTTATACAAAAAAGGGAAATGTTTATGACGTAACCCATGACTTTAGAGCTTCTGACGCAAACGGATGGAATACATATGTATATGGATCACCAGTTTCGGCTCCATCAACAAGTTAATTTATGGCAATTCTAAGCAAAGTTCAAAGAGGACAGCCTATTACGGCTGATTTGTTTAACAACATGATTGATGCAATTCGTGAGTGCCAGCTTCAATCAGTTGTCGGGGGAACATTTAAAAGAACAATATCTGGAACAACAATAGCCATTCAACAACAACAGGCAAGCAGTAGCAGTATTTCATTAACATATCCATATCAAATTTACTTTGGAGGATCTGGGACTGCTGGATATTTTGGAATTAGAGCTGGAACAATAAATGGAATAATTCAAGACAATACGTCTGAAACATTTTCTATTGCCCTTGGAGATATTGCTTATGTTAATTTAGAATGCACATCGGATGGAAAACAAATTCAGTCAGCTACTATTAAAAAAGAGTCATTTCCACCCTTGCCAGTAGCTACAACTCCAGAAGTAGCCCCAGCCTCATTTACATTAAATCTTTACTATATAGACATTGATTTAAAAGCCTATAGAACAATAGGCACATCTCCCATTATGGCAATATCACAAGAAATGATAAAAGAATCAATAACTGGAGTTCAATTTGGAGAGCTTCCTTATCGGTCTTGGTATTCTTGGGTATTTGCATCATAATGTACACATATCTTACAACATATTCAAGCTCTGTATCTATTTATCCAGCCAGCAACAATGCAGGGGGAAATATATTTCAGCAGACCTTATCAGCAAAATATTCAATAGGAGGATACGATTATGGGGTAACCTCTTACTCAGAAACAGCAATTTATCAAAATGTCACACAATCTAATGGTTATCAAAATTTTAAATCAGAAAATGCAACTGCTGAGGTAGCAAATGGTCCATACCCTTATGACGACCTTGAGTTTGAGATTGCTAATGAACTTAATTGGAGCATGTCTACATATTCTGTTCTTCCATATTCAATCTATATGGGAAATATTGTAAGCGAGTATTATGCTAGCGGAGACAATGGTGAGGGTGGTTCAAGCACTACACAAACATTTACCATTTCGCACTATGGATCATATACAATCGGAAGCGCAGTCGGAGGAACAACATATAGCGAAAATAGTGAATCTACTACTGGTGAATATAACACTCCACCAGAATTTTTCTCAGATACTATTATATATAGCGCACCAATATACACTACACTACAAGATACAATACGCATCAGAAGCACCACAACAACCAATAAAACATATGTTTTTTTATCTTCTGTTTATTCCACACAAGATACAATAGAAACGTCATCTTTTACTGAAATAACATATCAAAGCACAAAATCTACTACTACAAATATTCATCATCACATTGGAACAAGCATAGATAATAATAATAGCTGTTTTACGGTTATTACAGACACAAACTCAGATGGATTTGCTATTAGCCCATATGCCTGTCTTTTAAGTGCTCCCAGAACCAATATTATCCTTCCACAAGACATATCAACATTTTCAAAAACCATTTTAATTCCAGAAGATCCTGAATTTAGAGCAATACAATATGAAGATTTTGGAAATGCGCTTCCTGTGTTTCATACAATAAATGATGTTATACAAGAGCTTAGCACTACATATAAAAATGAAAGTTCTTACACTTTAAATGATGTATCTACATCTAGTCGAATATTAAATTATTTGTATAATGGATACACTGGATCATTTAGCACAACGGAAACAAATTATACCGCAAGATCAACACAGAGCGAAGCCTTAGGAGTATATTCATATTCTAATGGAACTAATACTTATAATATATATTCAACATCAAGAAACATTTTAACATCCACAATTACAACAACAGAAATAAGAGGTGTTCTTGCCAGTCAGGGGCAATTAAGCATGGCTAGCATATTTTTTACTACGATGCAAAAAACTACTTTACAATATGGAACAAAAACACAATCATTTGGAGCTAACGCACAATTTAGCTATACTATTGCTAGTGTTGAAATGTATGAAACAGATGATCTTCTTTTTACTAACTCATATTCACAAACACTATATGGTTCTGGCGGTGGTGAGACTTTGGCAGAATTTAATTCTACAAAGCCATTTATAGATTCAATAATTCCACCGACTGAAAGCGTATATGTTCCAACAATTATTAACGATGAGCATTGGGCGGGAGTCGGAAATATATATAATTTTCAATTAACTGACTATAATAAAACATTTGCAGAACAACCAAACATATTTTACTTTAAAAACAGAATTACATATAATGCTTCAAATTTATTAAAAAATAATGGTATATTTTCAATATTAAACAAAAATGCTTATAACGATTATGAATTTCCAGCCTTTGGGCAAGGTGGCGCATTTTCTACAACAACAGAAGAAATTTTTAATACCAGCGAAACAACCACGACCATTTTTAAGAGAAAAATGCTTGTTGGTCCAGCAAACATATATGATCCATATATCAATACATTTGTTTTGCCAGAAAGATCTATTGTATCAGATTCATCATTTACAGACTATACAAAATATGCAGTTGCATATTCAAACGCAATCATAACAAGAATTGCTCCAAACGGATTATCTGAAACTATCTCTAGGCAAATTGCCAGAACAGCAGAATATCTTGCTGGATATAATACCATACCTTATTTAATCTCGGGAATTTATTTAAATTTCGATACTTTTGCTTCTCCAATTAAATCATTAAAACAACATCCAGATTATTTAACAATAGAAGCAGCAAATAAATTTACAGGACTTAGTGATGATAATTTTATAATATCATTACACAAATCATATTATGTAACAGAAATTAACACAAATGATAATTCATCAAGCACATATACAACATCTTATGAGGGAACAACATTCAGCACATCTAACTTTTTAAACCTAAGATCTATTGTTCCTTTTTACAAAAAAGAAGATAATACTGGAATTAACTATATTGGCGGGTATTATCAAGGAACAATAGAAGGCGATACAAATTATGATACAACAACATATAAAACATCAAGGTTTTGGGATACTGGTCAGTCATTAAGTAATACAATTTTTACCTTTACAAGCTATATTGGTAGCACTTATATCGATGTATGAATATATGCGTAGGCACTTTTTTTACTAAAGCATGGTGCTACTCAATCGACTCTTGGCTTGAGCATTTTCTTTCTTCTGCAAAAAGCTTTTCTGGGTCTTTGATAATCAGCACAGACTTTTCAGACGAATGCCAAGAAAAATTTACAGCAATTAAAGAAAGGTCTGCTATTTACGGATGGACTGCTTATCATGTTAAAAGTGCTGGCGTTGATGACTCACAGAAGGCGTACAAGGATGAAGCTCAACTAATTATAGCGAGAATTCAGCAAAAAGCTTTTTCTTTGGCTAGGGAGCTTGATGCAGATATATTCTGGTCAATAGAAAGCGATGTTTTGGTTCCACCAAATGCTTTAAAAGTTCTTCTTCAAACCTTGGAGTTTGATGACGGATATTATGGAGTGGCTATGGTGACATATCCAAATGGTCAATTTCTTGGAGGCAGGGGAACTCCAACCCATCCGATTTCAGAGGACTTCAAGCAAGATGAAAGGAATATCCCAGCAGATCTAAAAAAGGAGATTAAAAAAAGAGAAGAACGAAGCAAGGAGTTGTTCGAGAAAAAAGAAAAGCCAAGCGAGCTAGAGATGAAGGCGTGGGAGGAATTAGATAAAAAGATAAAATCATGCCCACCTAAAGGAAACATATTCGAGCTTCAAGCGAAAGGGTGGAAAAAAAGAGGGTGGATGGATTCTGCATATCCAGCTATCGGACGAGGAGCAATACTTCCTACGGATTGGGTCGGTCTTGGATGCACCATGATGAACAAAAAGGCATTATCACTAGCCACCTTTGAGGGTTACGAGCTAAAGGGAACTCAAGATCTATTCTTGTGTTGGAATAGATGGCATCCAGCCGACATAAAGATGTGCGTGATTCCGCATATTCTTTGTAGTCATGTGAAGAGAAAAGTCGGAGAGGATGGCAAGAGAACTGATGAGATCGAGATTCACGAAGCTTACCATGAATTGACAGGTGAATTTGTTGGACATATTCGTTGGAGGCCACGCAAGTATATAAATTTCAACGCATAATAATTGCTTGCTTCCTGACTTATTGACATTATAAACAGCTATATGAATAACATTATCTCTTGGGTAACTGCCAACTTCGCATCTATCGTTGCCATCGCAGGTGCAGTAGTCATGCTGGCAAGAGTGATCGTGAAAATCACGCCATCTCCAGCCGATGACAGCATCTTAGAGAAGGTGGTGTCCGTGTTAAAGACGCTTGGCTTGCATATCGGTGACAAGTGATTGGATTCATCGGAGCTTTAATTGATCTTCTTCTTCGGCTAATCCCGACAAAGAAAGATCAAAATGAATCCGAGATTAGGAAAAAGCGTGACCAAAACAAAGACAGGATTGATCGCATTTTTTCTGGTCGTGATGGCAACTCTTGGTGGTTGCGCTAGTTCGACTCCGCTACTTCCAAACGATAGCATCACAGCACTGACGGATGACTACAGGTTTAAATCTGTAATGCAATCCAGCGATGAGACTAGAGAGTGGGCAAAGAAGGCTCTAATGATTATTAACGATCTTCAATACGAGATTGAGGAACAAAAGAATAAATGAGCCACGAAGAGCGAAGTTACAAAATCTTCGAGGGGCTTCAGCCAGACTTTCGGGAAAGGGTTATTCGCTGGTACGAGGAGTGTAAGTCAGAGGGCTTAAAGCTTCTTGTTTATTGCGGGTATAGGTCGAGCGAAGATCAAGACAATCTATATAAGATCGGAAGGGGAGATGGAAAGAAAATCGTGACCAATGCAAGAGGCGGTCAAAGCTTTCATAACTACGCAAGGGCGATAGATTTTGTCCCAGTAAAAGACGGACAGACGGCATGGGATGATACAGCAACTTACTTGAAGGCTCAAAGGATTGGGAAAGAATTTGGACTCCGTTCCTTGTCTTGGGAGCTTCCTCATCTTGAGGATAGCAATTATGCAGACTGGCATGAACTGGCTAGGGCTTCCCCCCAGAACGTACCCAAGACGCTTTCTACCCCTATCCTAGAGCCAAAAAAGGCCACTGGAAGGGGTGTTGGCGGGAGAGGACTTCGATGAGAATACCAAAGGATCGCATCGTTCACGGACAAAAATTGTCTAAAACTATGCAGAAGTTAATGTATGACAAGTACATAAAGGGCTATACCAAGTATCAAACCAAGATCGAGGAGAAGCCTTTAATGGGCGAGATCATGCAAGAAATACTCGACTTATCAAACTATTACCTTACTTTTTACGAGCGAGCCATGAAACTTGTTCAAGACGCTAAATCAAACAAAAGTGCAACCCACCTACGCAAGCAAATTCTAAAGTTGTTGACATAAAAAGAGACTCAAACGCTTGAAGCATCGAAAATTTATCGCTTCGTTTGATCTTCACGGAGACATGGCTGATCAAGCGGTTGTCTCAAAGCTACACGAATTCACCAAGTTTTTTAAACCAGACTTGAAGATTTTCGGGGGAGATCTGTTTGATTTTCGTTGCCTACGGAAAAAGGCTGGGAATGCGGAGAAGGCTGAAAGCATCGCAGACGATGTGGCTATGGGAACTGAATTCTTAAAGAAGTGGAAGCCAAATGTCTGGCTTCGTGGCAATCATTGTGAGCGTTTATGGGATTTGGCAAAGAATGATGCGGAAGATGGGCTGAAGAGGGATGCGGCTCAAAAAGGCGTGGAGGATTTGGAGGAACTTTGCAAAAGACAGGGAACAATCACATACCCATATGACAAGAGAAAGGGCATTCATCGGGAGGGAAGATTGCTATTCCTTCATGGGTACGCACACGGAGCTATGGCGATACGCAAAACCTTGCAAAGCTACGGCGAGAACGTGGTTATGGGTCACTGCCACACCATCCAACAAGCAACCGTGGAAGGATTAACCCCTCGGCAGGGCTGGATCGCTGGATGCCTTTGCCGTTTAGACTACGAATACAATCGAGCCACAATTTCCTCGCTTGCCCAAGAGAACGGATTCGTCTATGGATTGCTTCTAAACAACGGAGGATTCATCGTCCATCAAGCCAGAAAGGTATCTGGCGAGTGGATTGTAAGCACAGATTTTCGAAGCATATGATTAAAAGAGATAAAAAAAGCGAATGGGTTATAGCTTTAAATAAGCTAATTACAAATGAGATTGATGAAGTTCCCGAAGGCTGGAGAACTAGGGAGGAAATAGCAAAAGATATGGGCGTAAGTCCGAATCAAGCCAGCAAGGGAATTACTCGACTGAAAAGAGCAAAAATGATTGATGTGCAAAAATTTAAAATTAAAAGCTCTGGAAAGTATGGAATCGTGAAGAGAATCGATCACTACAGACTCGTTAAATCTTCTTCCCAGAAATAAACCTGTTCGACACTGCCAATCCTCGGCAGATTCTTATTAGATCTTCGACATAATCCAGAGTGAGCATCGATGGGGTGATGCGGAATACCTTCCATCCCAAATAGCTTGCAACATTGTATTTCTCGGCATCCTTGGCAAAGCCAGATCCACGCTGATGCCTACCCATGATCCATTGACCGCCCTCAATCTCGAAAAGGCACTTGGCATTCACATCGGCGAAATCTGACCTCCATTTTCTTTCGGAACAAAATCGATACTCAGTCTCTAGCGAAGTTCCATTCGATGCCCTCCAATAGAACAGAAACTTTGCCTCTAGGTTTGATGCCATACGGATAAGGATGCTGTCATCAATACCTTACGCAAGGTTAAAATAATGCTTGCCAACCCGCATCGTAATGCTATAACAAATCTTAACCAAGGAGGAAACGATGTCTGAACTATATACACAGGAAGTGGAATTTGACGATGTTAAGTTTTACTATGAAGGCAGAAAATATAGCGCAACAGGAACGGCAACCCATCAAGTTCATCTTGAGAGTGTCGGAATTGGAGCATATGAGTATTGGGGTGCTAGGTGCATGGATCATCGTGAGGCTTGGCTATCCGAAATAACGGATATGGAAATCGATGTTTCGATCTACGATGAGAATGGTAATGAAGTAGAAAATCCACCAGATAAGATGGTAGATTCTGCCCATTTAGCCATATTCGAAAAGACTTATGAAACAGCAGAAGAGCGATGCGAATAAGCATCCGTATAAACCATGTCCAGTTGGAGAGGGATTCGGTTCACTTAAATCAACCGAGGACGAGAGACAAGCTTTCGCTCTTGGTTACTACATAGGAAGGAGGTGTTGGGATCTTGAATATGAACACGACAAAACGGAAGAACAAATCAAAGAAAAAGACTCGCTTGCCTATCACGCAGGGTATGATCTCGGATCTTACCACGCTAGAGAAGGAGTGGGAAATCCCTATCCCAGAAGGAGAGAAGATCATGGAGGGTCTTTTATGGGGTATTGAGGCTTGCTGGTTTTCGGCGATGGAGTCATTCGAAAGAATGCCTATATACGATCCTAGCTGGAACCAGCTTTTTGATCTCTTGGATGAGGTCAAATGCACAACCATAAAACACAGGAGGAACCTATGAGATTCGAAGCGGAGCAATTCGAGTTAAACCTGCAAGAAGAGAATTACAGACTGAAACAGGAGAACAAAATTCTTCGTGAGCAGTTTGTAAATGTTGCCAGAGCTATCCATGAGGGAGATAATCTTCTTTGCAAAGTAGTATCAGACGCAACGGCTGAGATAGACAAACTAAATGCTTGCCAAGCTGGAAACGGATTGGCATAAGGAGAAATATGGAACCAACCACACTCATCAGAAAATATATGTCTTCCATCGGTAAAAAAGGTGGAAGCAAAAAATCAGACGCAAAAACAAAGGCAAATCGACTGAATGCAAAGATTCGGTGGAAGCGTCATTTTGAAAGGGCTAAACTTGGTGTTTGACCTTGCCGATCAATGCGAACTTGGATTCGATGTAGAATCAAAGCTGGAAGCCAAATTTCAAGAGTTTCATAAGGAAAACCCACAGGTTTATCTTGCTCTTCGGGAGAGGGCTTTGCAGTTAAAGCGCAGGGGATGGAGTCATTATGGGATTAAAGCCATAGTAGAGGTTGTCCGATTCCACAGGGCATTGGAAACAACCGATCCAAACTTTAAGCTTAACAACAACTATTCTAGTCGCTATGCAAGGATTCTCATGGAGCAAGAGCCAGAACTAAAGGAGTTCTTTCAAACAAGAGAGTTAAAATCATAAAGGAGAAAATATGGAAATGCAGTTACAATCGGAAAAAACGGATCTGATCTCGAAGGCACTTATCGGTGCTTGGGATAAGATGAAGACAGCGAAAAAGCAGAATGATAATCCATTCTTCAAGTCGAAGTATGCAGACTTTGGCTCGGTTGTGGATGCCTGTAAGTCTGCCTTGCTTTCGAATGATCTTGTGGTGACTCAACCCACCACGATCATCAACGGACAGACGGCACTGGTCACTACGCTTCTTCATAGTTCGGGACAATGGGTTCGAGGATTGTACCCAGTCAACCCTATTAAAAACGATCCACAGGCAATCGGGTCAGCTATCACCTACGCTCGGAGGTATGCCTTGGCATCGATTGTTGGACTGGTTGCAGAAGAAGACGATGACGGAGAGATGGCTATGGGCAGAGGACAGGCACAGCCAGTGATTAAAGCCAAGCCAGCACCCAAAATAGAGCTTGAACAGCCTACACAGGATCACACTACTCAAGGGAATGCCGAAAAATCGCACCAGAATGGCTCTGGAAGCGTTGATGATTGGCGAAAGGTAGTCATTCACTTCGGGAAGAACAAAGGCACTGCGTTGGGCGATCTGGCTCCAAAAAGCTTGGATTGGTGGATTCGGGAATGGAATCCCCAGCCTTACAAGGGCAAAATCGATGATGCTTCCCAGCAACTTCGGGATGCCTTGGATATGGCGGCTGGAGATGTCGAGGATCTAAATGAAAAGGAGGCATTCTAAAATGGCTACAATTATCCCAGTTCAGAAACATCAAGGCTTCGGTCACTTCTATGATTGCTATGGAAACTCAGTCGAAGGAGGTCTTCGGATGGCTAGGCCATGCAAGGCTTTCCCATCAGTTACAACGGCTATGTCGGCATCGAAGAACTACGGATTGGAAAATTACAAGCGAGGTCAGTTTGCCCTTGCGCTTCTTACTCTTCCAAGATCCAGAGGTGAAACCGATGACCAATTTATTGAGAGGGTTGATGAAGATGCAAATGCCATAAGCCGTCAGGCCATGGAGAAGGGTACACATATCCACTCGCTATGGGAAAATCTGGACACGATCAAATTGGAGGAGCGTGACGATCTGGACAAAAAACGGATCGAGATGCTTCTTCAGTGGAAGTTGGAAAACATCCTATCCATCGAAAAGTCTGAATCAGTGGTGCTTTGTAAGGAGTATGGCTTCGCTGGGCGATTCGATACTCTTTGCTTCTTAAAGGATGGAACCAAGACAGGCGAGCGTTGCCTGTTGGATCTAAAGACTTCTGATCCTAAAGGAAAAGAGTTAAAGGCTTGGGACACTTACTGCCTACAGCTTTCGGCTTATAGACTGGCTCTGGGCGAGAATGTCTCATGTGCAAATCTCATGTTCAGTTCCACAGAGGACTTGCAGATCAAGCTCCATAAGTGGGAGGAGTCTGAGTTAGAAAAGGCAAAGCCAGCATTCTTGGGAATTCTGGCCTACTGGCAGTGGGCTAATAAATATTGGCCTCACATCGGTTGAAATTACCCTATCTAAAATTCTTTCCCTCGGATTGGGCAAGTGACACCCATCACTTGTCTATATCTGCTAGGGGATTTTGGTTTGAACTTCTACTAATCATGCACAACAGCCCAAGGCGAGGCTACTTGCTCAATGCAGACTCTACCCCCATCACTAGGGAACAGATCCAGCGCAAGCTCCATCTGACTACTGATGAGGTTACGGCACTTGACCAAGAGCTAGTCGAAGCTGGTGTATATACTCGGACACAAGACGGAATCGCATACTCAAGACGAATGGTTAGAGAAGAGTCAAAAAAGGCTGATTGGCGTAAAGCTAAGTCTGATAGTCGTTTAGAAGAGCTAGTGTCTAGTTATTGTCCAAACGATGTGTGTAGCAATAGCAATAGTATTAGTAATAACAATAATAATAAGCATATAGAGCCACCTAAGACTGATCAAGATAAACTTCAGTTAGTCTTAGATGAGCACAATAAGCGGGGCATAAAAGTTGATGATGAGCTACGCAAAATGAGGGCATGGTTAGCTACCAAGCCAAATAGACGCATGACTCTGAGATTCATCACAAATTGGCTTAATAAATGTGAGGGAAACCTTGTTTTGCCAGCCGCAAAAAAAGCAGAGTTCAAGTCGGCAAATGCAAGTGATCCAGCTTGGAAACGGATGGGTTTCAAGGATCGTCATGCTTGGAACGATGCTGGTTGCCCATATGAATAACAAAATATATGGACAAGTCGCACTATGGGTTGTATATCAATCAGCCCTATGGATGATCCAGCGGATTCGCCGTCAGCGAGTTATTACGATGATCCATCAAAGGACATAGACACTTTTGAGGATCTAATCCGTGAAGCGATTGCTAGTTTCAACGAGCCTTTACCGACAACCATTGGAGACTTTCGTAGGGTTGTGGAGAAAATCTACTTGTCAGCAATACTCAATACCAATACAACTCTTTCCGTACAGGAAACACTGCAACAATATGTTGAAAATCAACTCTCGGAAAGAATCTGGGAAACGATTGCCCAAGTCATCAGTAATATTGTGGACTCATCCAACCCAAGAAAAACAGCAGATCTTTACGCTTGTGCGACTGGTCTTCGATTGCGTCAAGGGATTACTCTCACTGATCTGGCTAAAAAGTATGGGGTTTCTAAACAGGCTTTGGACAAACAATTAGTTCAGCTTTGCGAAAAGCTTGACTTACCGCCACCGAGACTTATGAAATCTCAATTATCAAGGGAATCATATAGACTCGCTAACCATAGGAAAATAAAAAATGAAAAATAACAACGAAATAGCAATTACGCAACCGATGGGACTTGCTCTGGACGGATTCCAGTTTAAGCCGATGGAACTTGTCATCGAGGGAAAGCACACAATCGAAAAATGGCTGGATGTCGGGAAGGTACTTACTGGAATGGAATCATCCCTAAACTGGTGGATCGGGGATTGGCTGGTGTTCGGTGAGCATACCTACGGACAGAAGTATAGCCAAGCAGAAGCAGTAACCAAGCATCGTCAAGACTATCTGAAAGCCTGTAATTTTGTATCATCGAAAGTACCAGCACAGAATCGATTCCAGACGCTTTCATGGTCGCATCATCGTGAGGTAGCCGCATTAGAGGTAGCACAACAAAAGGAATGGCTACAGAAAGCAAATGACAATGAATGGACTGTTTCGGAGTTGCGGATCAATATGCGGAAAAGCCTTGCCGAGTACAACGAGATCGAAGACGAAAATGTGTCTAGCTCATTCAATCTGGTCGCTTGGAGTCAGGAGGGTATTCGCTGGTTGAAACAGGAATCCAGAAAGATGCCCTTGGATAAATGGTCGGATGAGCGCAAGCAACTGATCAAAAAAGACCTTGAGCCAATCGTTGAAGTTTATAACAAGCTATAAAGTCTTTTTGGAACAGGACGAAGGCTGTTGGAATTTGATGATTGATACTGGATCTTCAATTAGTCCTATGGGGCCAAGATTCGCTTTCGGTGGAGTACCGCCTGAGTTCAAGTGGGAATTCACGGACAAGGCAGAAGGATTCAAGGCTTGCAAGGCATGGGAAGATTACTTCAAGGAGGTAGCCAAAAAACGAAAATGAATGATAGGGCAAAAGCAATTCTTGAGCATATGAGAAAATATACACTTACAAGCGATAAGCTTATGAATATGTCGGATATTGAGGTGATGACTCATAGTCGTGAATCAAAAAGAGCTATGGAAAAAATCAACCAAGACTTTCCAAGTCTGGAATATGAATTCAAATGATTCTAGGACTTAAAATAGGAATCGGTATTGTGCTTGGTATAGTTGCAATAAAAATTGCATTCTGGCTTGGAGTTGTGATTGTGTACGGAGCCATCACGATTTTTGAAAGCCTTATGAAGAAATTCAAATGAACGAATGCTTCTTGGTCATTCTTGTTGCTTTGGGATTGCTCGCAATCGTGCTTCCATTTATTGAACGATGAAACGCCTAGATATAATTGTTGATTTTTTGAATGAAAAGATGAAGTGTATTTATACGCCTCTTTTTGTTTTTATTATGATAACCAGAGGATTTGGATGGGGTGAATTTAGTTTTTGGGATGCCCTATATTGTCTTGCGTATGTTTTTATTTTTATAGAAAAAGACCTATGAAGCGTTCTCCTCTTAAACGCAAAACTCCACTTAAACGAGGTGGAAAACTACGCAGAGTATCCAAAAAGAGACGAAAGCAGAATGAGGTTTATTCAGATGTGCGAGAGAAGTTTCTAGGGAATACGCCAGTCTGCCAAGTTTGCCAGTTCAGAATGGCAAGCCAAGTTCACCATAGGCGAGGCAGATTCGGGGATAGGTTAAATGAGGTGGAGTTTTTCTTGGCCGTGTGCTTTGAGTGCCATGATAAAATTCATCATAATCCCGCTTGGGCATATCGTATGGGGTACATGATCAAACGATGACTACAAATATTTGGTTCACCCAAGCTGGGAAGCGATACTTTGCCAAATTAGGCTGTCAAAATGGAGCCACAAAGGTGCTAGAAGCGAAGAACGAGGAGGGACAGGTAGTTGACCCATCCTTTGTCGAGGAAACGGCTTTAAAGGCCAATAAGCGCATAAACAAATGGGGTTATATCCCAGAACCACAGGAGGACACAGAAAGTGAAGAAGAGTGAGCAAAAAAAAGAAGAAATCAAAAGAGCAGTTAAACGAGTCAAAATGGGCGGGAAAGCTTGGCAACCAGCATCCGTCAAAAAGACTTTTAAACAAAGTCTCCCGATTGTCAAAATACTCGCAACCAGAGAAATAAAGATGGTTGAAATGGATGTGGATATTCCAAACGATGCCAAGAAAGGACTTCTGAAAATGGCTAGAATTGGAATCCTAAAAGACGAAAAAGCATTGTTAAATTGGGCATTCGTTAAGGGTATTGAATACGGCATAGAATTCTGTAAAAAAGGCAAGAAATGAGTGATCCTTACTTTGAAGAAAAGAAGCTGAACCTAGACGGAAGGGGAATGCTATACGAAATAGCACGGAAATCTCAAGATGGTGATATTAGGCAGGTTTATGTAACAGGCGTGGCTCCAAATGTGATTAAGGCTTGGCATCTACACAAATTCCAAGTTGACAGGTTTTGCTGTATAAAAGGCACGATTCTAGTTGGCATTCATTGTCCAGACCGCAATCTAAGCTGGTCGTATATTTTAAGTGAACACAAAAAACAAACCCTCACAATACCTCCTCACTTATGGCATGGCTTCACGGCTCTGTGGGGCAACTATGCGGAAGTGCTTAATTGCACTTCTAGTGAATACGATGGTCGTGACGAGTTTCGGAAACCTTGGGATGCCTTCGACTTCGACTGGACAATCAAAAACGGCTGAACCAAAAAAGATCAAGGTACGGCTCACAACCTACCATCGGGGCGAAGACTACTGGACTCGAAGACTTCAATCATCATCGGGCTACACGCTCAAAGAGGGAATCAGCGTTGCCTGTGATCCTCGGATATTCGACTACGGAACAAAGCTGATGATCGAGGGTGTTGGGGTGAGGCAAGTTCACGATACAGGAACGGCAGTGATCGAGAAGACTGCATCGAAGGGAAAACTTCCTGTCGTGGATATTTTCTTCATCAGCAAATCATCGGCAGATCGTTTCGCAGACTCCCACAAATACGCATCGGTGTGGGTCGTTAAAGATTGATTCCCCTCTCAAAACAGCACCCCAAAAATAGTTCTTGCCAAGCTGGTAGGCATATGGTACAGTCACAGCGTAATGAATGAACAAGCAATCAACCAAGGAGGAAAAAAAGTGAAGACATATTATCGTTTGACTTGTGATGTGAAAAACCCTCTTTTCGATGGGCGCAGGGCTTATGGAATCGAGTCGGTTAAGGTGCTTAAAAAGGGTCAATTATTTGAAAAGGTTGTGACCGATACAATCGCTGGAATTGTGTTATACGGATTGAAGATACAAACAAAAAAAGTCTATCACATTTTCCGTGGCGATGATTTGTATGAAAATCTTGAATCTGCGGAACCAACACAACTTGAAGAGTATTTCGCAGATTTTGGTGGCGAATCATCCGACTACTATTTGGAGAAAGCCATCAAGAATGGATTTGTCACGGTAGATCAACTTCGTCAGTGGAGAGATGAGGTCGAAAACCAAGAAAGGAAATAAAATCATGAACGACAAAAAAACTCAAAAAGTGCAATACAAAAAAAGCGCAAAGCTCGCCGTCCAATTCAAACTGAGCAAACTCAAGGGCGAGAATCTTCGTCTTCAATGGGAAGAGAAAGCCTTCAAGAAGAACGGAAACTGGAACAACGAGATCCAAGCGGAAATCTACGCAAAAAAACTTTTGGTTCGTGGATTCATCAACTTCCTCAAGGATCTCCAAAACAACTCGGACTTAAACTAACCCAGAAAGGAAACTAAACATGAACAACAAAAAGAAATTCAACAAATCGCCCAAAGGTCACCCGATAGATTGGTCTGGGAAATCTGGAATCTACCTATACTCCGAGTGGCTCGTTTATAGTGGTTACGATGGAGGCGGGGCTTGGATTCACACCTACCGTGATGTTGCTGGCGAAAAGGCTCTGAATGCCTACTTCAAGGCCAAGGCCAACAGCGAAGAGCGTGAGTTCAAAAGAAAAATCGGAATTATTTCAAAATAAAGCTTGCCAACCAGTTTAGCATCTGATAATCTACAACCAAGAAAGCGAGGAACCAACAATGAACAACGAAACCAAAACTCAAGAAGTCAGCAGTGAAAGTTACAAAGGATACCAGATCCGAGTCTCTAGCTATGATTATCAATCCAAATCCAGATATTATATTAGCATTATATCGGATCGGCTTATTGCCTTAAAGCAAAAGTATCCTAGTCGATTCGGTCATTCTATTGGAAAGTATTGTTTTGCCCATAATCTTGAGCAAGCGGAAGCTCATGTTGCCACAATCAAGGCAAATATCGATTCCAAGGCCAACGCCAAGCAACAGAGGCTTGATGCAAACGCCAAGGCTAGGCAAGAGTTCGTTAATCCTTATAAGGCGGGCGATATTCTTTATTCAAGCTGGGGCTATGAGCAGACCAATCGTGAGTTCTACCAGATTGTATCTATTGGCAATCGGAGCCTGAAGCTTCGGCAGATTGGGTCAGTCTCAGTTCGTGATACTAGCTGGTGCTCTGATGAATGCGCTCCAGCCAAGGATAAATTCATCACGGAAGAAATCAATCGAGTGAACATTGTGGTGAGTTCTTACAACGGCAAGACAAGCCACAGCGTAAAATCACCCATCCACGGCTATCTCTACAAGCATAATGGTGGCACTCATTATCGGTCTTGGGGTCACTAAAAATAGTGCTTGCCAAACCGCTTCGAATGTAGTAGAGTACGAGCATGAAAACAACAACAGAAGCCGAAGCCAACGAAACGCAAGCCGTACCCCATTGGGTGCAGGAAGGGTATGTGCGTTGTATCGAAACCTATTCTGATCATCAGAGGAAGGAATATAGTTTCGGAATTCTCGACCAAAAGGGCAGGGAAATCGGAGCTAAAATCACCACATTTACGGTGACCAGAATTCAAACTGACTGCGAAGATGAAAACAGATTAAGCAACCCAGAGGACATTGGTACGCATATCGCATACAGGGCACAAGCGACTAGGAACGGCAAAAGTTTCGGTGCTTTACAATATGAAAACTGGTGCAAGACGGATGAAGAGAGAAAACAAAAGATCGAGAAGTATTTGGAAGACGCAAAGAAAAGGGCATTGAAAAAATCAACAAAATAACCACTAACCCAGAAAGGAACCAAAACAATGAACTACGCATTACGATTCAAACCCAGTCGGAAATATGTCGAGAGCCTCAAAGTAGGGGATCTGGCACTCAATCCCTACGGACAACTCTCCAAGGTGGTCGCCATCACTTTTCGTGGCGAAACCGTCAAATTCGGACGGCATGAGGGTGGCAAGGCTTATGTCGGGGTAGAGCTTGAGAATGGCGAGTACAGCACGATCACGAATAGCTACAGGGAGGGGGAGCTTGTGGCAACCATCCCATTAAGCGCAGAATTCACCTCAGCACAATTAGACGAGATCAGCGCAAAAAGGCCAGAGGACGACTATTTGCCCATCGGAATCAACAACGACTACGAGGCACTACTAGGCCAGAAGTACTGGTAGAAAGGAGGAACCATGATCTTGTTAATCTTAATCGCAATCGTTTTGACCAATCTATTCGTTTTCGGAATCACACTAAACAAATAAAGGAGGACACATGAATACAGCAATCGCACCATCAAAGTTACAGGACGCACTGGCAATCCTATCGGCTGGAGGTTACTTCAAGTCGTGCATCGAAACCTATACCGATGGAGGGCAGAAGTTCAAGACTCGGCTATACGACAAGGAGGGCAAGAAGGACAAGCGGTTCAAGTTCACAGCATTTCGGCGTTTATTGCCCTTTCTTATCGCTACTGAGGCTGGGACGCTGGGACGGCGGTATGTGCTCCCTTGATGCGTTCTAGGGGTATTTAAAAGCGAAATAGGAGGTCATAATGAGCAAATCGGAAAAGAGCTACTTCAAAACCCTGCTTTTGATCGCTTGCAAGACAGGAGAAGCATTAAAGGCGAAAGATCCAATTCCACTCTTGGAGGAGATCCGCAAGATAGCCTACAAAGGGCTGGACTCCTACCAGTACCGAAAACTCCTCGAAGAAGTGCCTAAAAAGAAAGTTAAAAAAAGTCAAAAATAAAGCTTGCCAAGCTGGTTCGAATAGTATAGACTCTCATGCGTAATGAATGAACAAACAACCAACCAAGGAGGCCAGAAAGTGAAAACAAAAGCACCTAAAATTCCAACGGCAGATGATTATAAAAAAGCTGTTAAAGCACTGCGTGTTTTGCGGGATTTCTACCAGCACGACTATCACAAAGACTGCAAGGTGGAGCCGAAATCCTTCTTCGGGAAGAAGGCCAAAATCATACAGGATGCCATTAACCTATTGCCAGCAAGCATTCGTGGATATGAAAAACGGAACAACTACGCAGAGGCAAACAGCTAGATAATAACCCAGAAAGGAAACCAACCATGAACGACATATACACCATAACAGAAGAAATTAAGTCTCTTGGATTCAAAAGAGGGATCTATCCTTCGCTATATAAATACCGAAGGAATTCCGAGTATTGGGTTAAGGTGAACGAAGACGAATCAATCCGATTTGAGTCATTCGAGAGACATTCGACAGGGCTTAACTACGATCTGGAATTTAAGAATATCCATCACTTCACTCGGTTTGCACAGGAGCTTCTCAAGTTTGTAAAAAAGGAGGTATATCAGTGAACAACATCAATCAAATCCTAGCCTACGAGAACGGAGAACTAAACGAATCAGAGGTGATCGATCTATTCCAGAGCCTAGTAAGCACTGGACTGGCTTGGTCGCTACAGGGTAGGTATGGGCGAACTGCAACGGCACTCATCGAAGCAGGGCTGGTGACAGCATGAACTTGAATGACCTAATCGCCAAGACTGGGTTTGATCGGGCATACGAAATCCTGTGGAACGCAAGACAGCATATTCCAGAGTCAACGAATGCCCATCAAATCCTGACTGATCTTCTTTCTTGCCTCACTATGGCAAAAAAAGAACTGCAACCTACTATTTGAATCAACCTTTGTTAATAACTAAAAAGATTTTTATGGACGGAAGCGATCCCTTTGACATGATGACCAACCCGCACACAAAAATAAATAAAAAGGAGGTCAGTCATGGTCGTATTGGATGCACCAGCTATCATCGAGTTCGTGGACAGAGTTTGGACGGAAAAGGCAAAGGAATTGCCTTGCAAGGATTACTACGGAGATGCTAGTCTCTTTCGCATGAGCGTCACCCAGAGCGTAATGAATGTTTTGGAAAACCCCAAGGACGATGAGCCAGCAGTGGTATCAGTTCTTCGCACTGGATTAGAACAAATGCGTGAAAAAAATGAGCAGTTGTACTTCAGAGTCATGCACCTAGAAGCATCGAATAAAAGGCTCAAGGAACAGCTTAAAGTCTTAGCGGAAGTTGATTCCAAAGTAGGACAGATGGCTCTGGACGCACTTAGTATGGAATGACTTGCACAAACCAGATTCCTATTAGACAATGATTAGCGGAACAAAGGTAGTATGCGTGGATGACAGATTCCCGCCAGAGATATTTTTATACTACACGAATCTACCCCTAAAAGATCGTGTCTATACAATTAGGGATGTGGAGGTGGGAGTAGGAATCGATGGACAGGCTGGAGAGATCGCAGTTACGCTAGTAGAATTGACTAACCCAGTCTCGGAAAAGAAACCGCATCGAGAAAGGGGATTCAAGGTTGAGCGATTCAGAGAGCTTGAGCCAGCGGTTGAAGTTGAGGAAAAAATTGAGGAGGAAATGGCAGTATGAGAAACATAAGCAGACAAGATTTCGTGGATCTCTGCATGAATGCAGAATATCCAGTAAAACGCATAGGCGAACTTCCAGAGGGACTTCGAAAGGCAGTAGTGGAACAGGCTAGGATTACAGCCAACAGGAATCACAAATTCCTATATGAAATGCTACCATTCGTTATGAATATTAGAGGAACAAGCGGTAAGGTTGAGCTTACTGTTTTGATTGAAAAAGAGTCAGAGATTTTATAAGTGAAGTTTATAGAGCTTTTTGCTGGAATTGGAGGATTTCGGCTTGGGCTTGAACTTGCTGGTCATCAATGTGTGTGGGCAAACGAATGGCTTGAAAAACCAAGGAGGATATATGCAAGAAACTTCGGAGAACAACCAGACTCAAGAGACATTAGAACTATTCGAGCCGAAGACCTACCAGAAGCAGATTTCATTTGCGGAGGATTTCCTTGTGCCACTTTTTCGATTGCAGGGAAAAGATCGGGCTTCGATCTGGAAGATGCCAGAGGCACACTCGCTTTTGAAATGTTTCGCTTGGCTAGGGATCGGGGAATACCATACATATTTTTCGAAAATGTTAAAGGATTGCTCAACCACGATGAAGGACGAACCTTCGGAGTCATACTCGAAATCTTGGATGGGTTGGGGTATGACGCTCAATGGGAATTACTTGACAGCAAAAATTTCGGAGTCCCGCAACACAGGGAAAGGGTATTCCTTATCGCAAATCTTAGAGGAAAACCCAGACCAAAAGTATTTCCTCTCGGAGAAACAGGTAAAAAGGATGCTAGAGAAGGAGCCAGCATACAGCCAGAAATCCTCCAGTTCATCAGAAGAGAGAACACGTTCAGACGATTCACAGATGGAATTTCACCAACTCTCCTAGCGCATATGGGAACAGGAGGCGGGAATGTGCCATTCATTCATGCAAGAAGCCATACTCAGTCAAACATGGTGGACAGGAACAGGCAAAGCGATTACATCTGGACGCTGGACTCAACACCACAAAACAAAATGGGAGTTTCGCTGGATGGCAAAAGCATTCGAAAGCTTACTCCTGTGGAATGCGAGAGATTACAAGGGCTACCAGATGATTTCACCAAGTGGATGAAGATTGATGATGGCATACTCAAGGAGGCTCCAGAAAACGAAAGATACGAAAGGTGTGGAAGGACTGTGACCATCCAAGTCATAGAGGCCATAGGAAGGAGATTCGGTTATGAGTGGTATTGATTCTTGGTCATTCCAAACAGAAGAAATAGCAAAGAACTTCGACATTCATGTAAGAGAACAGCTTCCTTGGTACGACATGGCGACAAAGGCGGTCGCTTTTTTATGCAGAAATTATGTGCCTAAAAATGGGACGATTTATGATATTGGGGCATCCACTGGGAACATCTCAAAATCCATCACAAGCCTAATAGCAGAAAGAAACATCAAGTTTATAGCGATTGAGGAAAGCCAAGAAATAGCGAAAAAGTATGGAGGACTTGGAAAGCTAATAGTAGGTGATGCGACAAAGATAGAATACGAGCCATTTGATTTGGGAATCTTCTTTTTGAGCTTCATGTTTATTGACAGATCGAGCAGGGGGAATTTCCTTGACGAATTGATGCAAAAATGCAAGCGTGGTGGGGCAATAGTGATGCTTGAAAAAATGGAAACAACAGGTGGGAATGTCGGGACAATCATAAGAAAAATGACAATGAACAACAAGCTGGAAAATGGAGTTTCGCCAGATGAAATCATAAAAAAGGAATTGTCATTGTGTGGAGTGCAAAGAGCAGTATCACCAAGGGAGCTACCAGCAAATGCAGTGGAATTCTTTAGAATGGGTGAGTTTGCTGGATTCATAATGGAGAAGGCATAATGCTAGAACTGATGATTGCTTGCATTTTGATTCACAAATTCAATCTGCCTTGGTGGATGTACCCACTGGCATTATTAGTTGCTTTAATGGATTAATTTATGCCCATAACAAAAGCAATCGTTACCCACGATATGAAACCAGAAATCTACAAAATCTGGAAGAAATTGGCAGAACTTCATGGGATGGATATGGATAAATACTTTGAATTTTTGATCAAGGATCAAACCTACGAGGCTTCAGTAGCTAGTCACTTTCGCAAGTAAAAACAAAAGGAGGAACACACATGGGATGCAAGGGCATGGCATTGAATAGTCAGCAAAAAAAGAAGAGAGTGATAACGCCAAAGAAGGCGAGCATTATCTTCCCAACATCAGAGCAGATGCAATTCGTTAGGCAATTATGTAAAGCTGGGATGCTCCAAAAATACAATTTCTATGGGAGATATGAGAAGAAAATCTTGAGAGGATGCTTTAAAAGAATGGATGATTTTCTGAAAGCCACAGACAGAAATCTTGAGAAGAGCTTTGCCAGTTTGCTTGAGGAAATGTCTTGAACTGCCAAATCTGGAGAGCTTCACAGGATGAGTTTATCCTTGTGGGAGGCACACTTAGCGAGGGAGGATATTTGTCTTTCGCTGGGATCTGGGGCATACGCACAAAGAACAAAAGGGATAATGAGCTACCAGTATTCACAGACGAAACATCTAGTGACTACTACTACATGACAGACAAGGGGAAGAACTGGAAGAAGTTCATCGCCCTCTGCCCACAGCTAAAGCAGTTCGAACTATGGGATGAGAACATAGCTAGAGTTGGAACGCTAGAACAGGAGCAGTGCATCTATTACGCAGGGCTGAAGGATGCCCCATTCAATGAGCAAATCCTAGAATTGCAGAAGGCAGACCTAAAAGAAGTAGATGTGGCAACATCTAAGGGAACAATCTTCCCCTCACACTTCTTGGGGAAAACCTACTTATATGGAAGCGCAATCCTAAAACTGCCAGCACCAAATGATATACAAATAGCATTCAAAGACCTATGCCAAGAGGAGGCCAAATGATCACCATAACCCACACTACAGACATCCTAGCTAATAGGTTAGCCATAGTAGAGTTAGAGCTAATTAGACATAAGAAGATCCTAGAGCAAATGCAGGGAAAGATAGATACAATAGGAATAAGGGGAGAGAGGGATAAGTTCATAACCAGAGAGGCGCAGGGGGAGGGGTATCTACAAGCCACTTTCACCCCAGAAGAGATAGATCAACTCAAGAGCAACAAGAGACACGACAACCTAACCCAAATGAGAAGGCAAGTCATAGTAGAGCTATACAAGCGAGGACTTACCCCTAACCAGATAGCAAGAGTGCTTTGCAAGGATCACAACAGCATTCACTACCATTTAACCATCGCAGGGATGAAGAAACCAACTTGTAGGCTCACAGCCACAAGACTAGGCCAGCACAAGGCAAAGATTCGTTTAAAGGCCAATAGAGAGCGATTACATGGCATTTAATGAGCAAGGAAACAGAGAGCACATTAGGGGAAGTGGTAGATAACTTTTACATTTAGAAATGTTTGCAGGTTGGCGAAGCCCTGACGAAATTCTCTGATCTATAACTCACTGAACTTTAAGTTAATACAAATAATCCTTGTTCTAAAATAAAATCAGCGTATAAAAATTAAATGGCAACCCACCAAGAAATAGCAGACGCTTGGGGTTGCTCCCAGCCTTATATTTCAAAGCTGAAGAAGATGGGAATGCCTACTGATACCATCGAAAACGCTACAGCTTGGAGGGAGTCGAACAGGGAGAGGTCGAGCAGGGTAATCAAGACAGGCAGTATATCTGGAGGAATTGAAATCCCACCAGAAACAGGCAATCCAGTTAATCCTAGCGATCTGATGCGGGACGACATTTATGGATGCTTGGCGAGGGCGAGACAAACAGAGAAAGTCGCATATGCCATCCTTCATCAAGCACAGGTGAACAGGGAGTCAGGTCGATTGCCTAATCTGGTCAAGGCTCATAGGGAGGCAGTCAAAAGCAGAATGGAGGCAGAGATTAAGGTCGAAACTCTACAGACTGCGATGGGGTCAAAGATAGATGCTGATGTTGCTAGGGCGATCTTTTCCAGATACATGATGACTATTCGAAACCTTATGGAAGGACTTGGAGCGAGCGTTTGCAGAAGGGCAAACCCAAGCGATCCAGAGTTGGCGAAGGAAGCAATCGCAGATGGTGTAAAGCAGATCATATCAGTCATTGAGAAAACCAAGGGTGGCTTATTTACTGAAGATGCAAAAGATATTGACACTGAAGCAAATGAACCCACTTTGAGCAGAAATGAAGACGCAGTACCCCAAGCTATTGAGGCTGAAGTTAAGTGAGATACAAGGGGCTGGCTACAATCCTAGAAAAATTACTTCAGAGGCGATGGGTCGTCTCACGAAAAGCGTTGCAGATTTGGGGGATCTCCAACCCATCACGATCAATGTTCGGACTGGAAACAGGATCATCGGGGGTCATCAGAGGTTTAAGATTTATCAAGCGATGGGGCGGGACGAAATCGATGTCTGGGCAGTCGATCTACCAGAGGAAAAGGAAAAAGTCGCAAACCTCGCCCTCAACAATCTTGCGGGTGAATTCGACAACGAAGCACTCAAAAATCTCCTTGAAGAAATAGACCAGACAAATCTCGATCTTCAGCTTACAGGCTTCTCAAATGAGGAGATCGAAAAAATGATGCTGGCAACTCCTCCAGAGCCAGAGATAGGTGAAAAGGGCGAATCTGACCTTGGGGACATTGAAATGATTCCTCTTTATATTGAGAAAAAGAATCTCAAAGACTTTCTTGGAAAAATCAAAAAGATAGGCGAATACAACAAAGTGGAAGGAACAGCCGAAATCATCAAGGACTGCGTGGATCGTACTTATGGGTCTTTGGGCTAAAACAAAGAGGAAGACAGACGAGGTTGCAATAGTCTGTTGTGGGGATGCGAATAGCCGACACGCTTGGTCGGCAACATTCATGGCCGAGGATTGCTTTCGCAACATGATCTATCCGCACCTATTTTTCTTTTCCCCTCACACAGCAAAGCAGAAGCAAAACAAAAAATTCCTTAATGAGAAGGGGCATCCAGTCTGGTTCTGTGGATCAAGCCAACAAGCAGGGCTGGAAATCATTTACAAGCTTTCACGATTTAGAATAAGGGCATGGGTCGGAGTCGCTCCACAAGTTCCAGAGTCATATTCAGTGATTCGCACTGGTGTTCAGTTTCTATGGAAAATGCGTCCAGCCAGAGACATCGTTTTTACTGATATGGCTATGGATGATGTGCTGATGAATTGGGCATTCGATGACCTCAAGCAAGTAATGACTGTTATTTGTCAGACCAATGCCGAAAAGATTCTTTATCCAATAGGAACAAATGTAATAAGCGTTTCGGAGACTTTAAAATGACAGGGGAAGAGCTTGAGGTGTTGGCGCATGGATTCTGGTTGCCAAGGCGTGATCTTTCGGTGACTGAATGGGCAGAGACCAATCTGTATCTTTCAGAAAGAGTCTCTTCCACTGCGGGGCCATATTCCACCCTTCTCACTCCCTATGTTCGGGAGCCAATGGAAAACTTTCGAGACGAAAAGACAAGAGTATTGATTCTATGCTGGGGAGCACAGACGGCTAAAACTACCTCCATCTTGGCTGGCATGGCCTACAGGCTGGATATGAAACCAATCCCTACGATGTGGGTCATGCCTAATGAGAACTTAGCTAGGTCATTCTCCGAATATCGCTGGCTTCCAATGGTGGATGATTGCGATGCTCTGGCTAGGCACAAACCCAAAAATTTGGACAAGTACAAGCTGATGGAACAGCATTTTGATAAGATGTCGGTCTGGTTTTTTGGCAGTAATAGTCCCGCCAATCTTGCATCTCGTAGTGTAGGCTTACTGATTTGCGATGAAACTGATAAGATGGCAGAAGCAACATCCAAGGAAGCAAACTCCCTAGCCTTGGCAGAGGTGCGAACCAAGACCTACCCGCTTTCCTTAACAGTTCAGACATCCACCCCTACGACTGATTATGGGCATATCTGGCAAGCGTTTAAGCGAGGAGATCAGAGATATTACCATGTCCCTTGCCCATTCTGCAAGGAAGAGCAGGTTTTAAATTGGCCTAATGTGAAATGGGATGAGGGAGCCAGAGGAGCAGATGGCGAGTGGGACAATGAAAAGGTTAAGACAAGTGCCTACTACGAATGTTCGGCTTGCAAGGGAAAGATCACAGACGGACACAAAACAAAGATGCTTCGACAAGGCAAATGGAAACCAACAAACCTTAATCCAGAACCACAGGTAAAATCCTACCATCTATCGGGAATATATTCACCTTGGGAGACTTTCGGAAAGCTGGCAGTGCAATTCTTAAACGACAAGAAAAGCGTTATGGGATTGCAGAATTTCGTTAATTCAGTGCTGGCACAGCCTTGGGTAGAAACAGAGCAAGAAGAGGAAGTCAGGATTACTGGGTCGGGTTATCGTATGGGGCAGAAGTGGGAGGAGGCAACTAAGAGAATCATCACGGCAGACATTCAAGAGGCAAAAGGATTCCATATGTGGGTTGTGGTTCGAGGCTGGAATGCCAAGGGAGAGTCAAAGCTAGAATGGTGCGGGAGACTGGAATCTTGGGATGCCCTACGATCCACCCAGTTAGATTGGAAGGTTGAGGACAAAATGGTTTTCTGCGATAGCGGAGCCAATACTAGGGAAGTTTATTATCAAGCCTGTCGATGGGGATGGACTTGCTTGCTTGGGTCAGACAGCCAACAATTCGTTCACATGACTTCCACTGGTCGGACGATTCGCCCCTATTCAACAATCAACTGGGGTGATCCTCTTTCGGGTACAGGCAGGTCGGCACAGAGCGAGGGACTAGTGAAATCAAAATGTCCTGTGATTAGGTGGTCAAATCCAGCGGTAAAGGATATACTTTCAATGCTAAAAAACGGCAAGATGAGCAAGTGGGAGATTCCAGACGATTGCCCCGAAGACTGGCACAATCATATGAACGCAGAAATCAAGAAGGCAAAGTTTAATCCCCTTTCTGGAAGAACAAAGATGATATGGGTAAGGATTCGAAGGGATAATCACTTATTTGACGCTGAAGCGATGAACCTAGTAGGAGCCATGCTTTCGGGATGTATGCCCACCCCACAATCAGAAAAGATCGATGAGGAGGCCGAAAAATGAGCTTTAAACTGGCTTTATCGTGGCTTTTGTATCAAATAGGGCATTTATACAGCTTTTTCATGCTAAAGACAGGATTGGGCTATTGGCTCTATCGTCAGCTTATGCTCTGGTCATGCGATCTGGATGAAAATGCAATTATCTGGAAGCGTGTTAATAAACGCAATAAATATAAGAGAAAGTTGACAGCTACACAAAAGCATGGCTGTGCAAGGCGTATATTTCGGACTCGATCTAGCCACAGTAACAAACATTCGAACCGAAACACTAAATGCGATTGAAGCTATCTTGAAAACTGGTGCTTCATATAGTATTGGTGGTCGGCAACTTACGAGAGCAAATCTGCAAGAGCTACAGAACACAGTCATGGAATGTACGGCGGCTATCAATCGATTGTCGGGGCCAAGAGCTAGAATCAATCGCACTTTCCCAGATTATTCAAGGGGCGGTAGGAGTTGATATAAATAGCGATATTTATGAATTATATCGATAAAATGCTCGAAAAAGTAGATAAGATGCAAACAGACCTAGAGATTCAGAAGGCTCCAGTCGAAGTTCTTACAGAGATCGCCCCCAAGAACAACGGCGATATTATTGTTACCAAGCTCCTATATGTGCAAAATCAATTTCGTATTTATCATTGGCAGACAAAGAGTTATGCGAATCATAAAACTTTTGGCAACATTTACGAAAAGCTGGATGAGTCTATTGATGAACTTCTTGAAACTTATTTTGGCAAGTATGGAAGAGCGCAAGCAACCACAAACTTTAATATTTCATTGATGAATTTAGTTGATGGTGCTGGTGTGACTTTAGCCAATCAAACAATAGACTTTATGATGGGTGAATTTACTCGTAGCGTTAAACAATCCGATACCGATTTATTGAACCTTCGGGATGGGATTGTGGGAGAATTGAACAGGTTCAAATATCTAATCAGCCTATACTAATGAAAATCCTAGAACTTATTGACCAAGCCTTATCAATGCTGGAAGACACAAGCAGAGCAACGGCCATGTTTGCCAGACTTATGAAATTGTCGCATGAGATCACTCATCCAGAGCATCCCACAAATGGAGAGGCCAAGGCTGAATTTTACAAGGTGAAAGAGGAATTGCTGAAAAAGTCTAAATACGCTATTGCTAGAGCCTACCAAGTGAACACAAAGATTCCTCCAACCCAAGACAAAAACATTGTGGCTCATTATTATGACGATGCCTTGCAGTATATCGAGAAACTTGGCTTTAACATTGATTTACCTCGCAGAAAAGATAATGCTACTGAGGATATGGGAGCAAAGGAAGGACGATGCTGGGAGGGCTATCAGCCAGTAGAAGGTGTTGCTCCATATGCAAAGGGAAGTTGCGAGAAGAAATAATCTATGCCCGATTTAAACCTATTCGAGAAGGCACTCTCTGTAATTAACCCTAATTTCGGGGTCAAGCGGCTTGCGGATAAATGCAAACTCATTGAATTTACAAGGTTCGCTGGGGCATATCCTCTTCGGGATAGACTTCCTTCTCGCCCTCTTTCTGGTGGTGAAGGCTATTCTGCTACCTATGAACGGCTGGAGCTTCTAAAAGCTGGTCGTGAC
>Ga0214921_10000805_pt1 | contig 55683 bp, 75 predicted proteins | sample LL1505_MetaG_FD_177992 | JGI IMG/M metagenome (GOLD analysis project Ga0214921, IMG submission 177992) | Freshwater microbial communities from Lake Lanier, Atlanta, Georgia, United States - LL-1505 | ecosystem: Environmental > Aquatic > Freshwater > Lake | place: USA: Georgia | collected... | reverse complement strand
TATTCCAATAGCAAATATTAAAGCTTCAGACAATTATGGATTTATCAAAGACTTTTTAGGAGTCCCTGAATGAATGATATCGATCAATCACTGGGATTGAGATCAATTACTGATGTTAATGTAATTGAGATGGCTCCAAGTAATAAAGTTGCACCATATGTACCTCAAACAACAGCTGAGGAAGACTTTGATTACGCAAGAGATAATATCAAAGGTGCTATTGATAATGGAACAGAAGCACTAGAACAATTAATTGATATTGCAGATCAATCACAGCACCCAAGAGCGTATGAAGTTATCTCTACGCTGATTAATACGATCGTAAGTGCAAATAAAGATCTTCTAGATCTATCAAAAAAGAAAAAAGAAATTGCGGCCTCTGATAAAAAAGAAGGCCCACAAACTATTAATAATAATTTAATATTGACTACAGCAGATCTGCAGAAGATGCTTGCTGCAAATAAGGAATAAAGTGGCGCAGTTTTATAATTCAAATGCTAATTTGAAGGGAGCAGGTGTTCCTATTGCTTGGACTGCAGAGCAAGTACAAGAGTATATGAAATGTGCAGCTGATCCAGTTTATTTTATAAATACCTATTGTTATATCGTTACACTCGATCATGGCATTCAACCGTTTAAATTATATGATTGTCAGATAGAAAAAGTTAAAACCATTCATAATAATCGAAAGGTTATTTTAATGGAAGGTCGTCAGCAAGGTAAGACGACAACATCTGCTGCTTATATTCTATGGTACACAATATTTCAAGGAAGTAAGACTGTAGCTATTCTTGCTAATAAATCTTCTGCTGCTCGAGAGGTTCTACATCGTTATCAGTTGATGTATGAATATCTTCCTAAGTGGATGCAGCAAGGTGTAACAACATGGAATAAAGGTGATATTGAACTGGAGAATGGATCAATCGTATTTACGGCCGCAACATCTGCATCTGGTATTCGTGGTAAGTCAGTTAACTTATTGTACGTTGATGAAACTGCTATTATTCCTGGAACTATAGCTGAACAGTTCTTTACTTCTGTTTATCCTACAATCTCTGCAGGTTCTACAACAAAGATCTTATTATCATCTACTCCATTAGGATTTAATCACTTCTGGAAATTCTGGAATGATGCAGAAAATGGTCGTAATGACTTTATTCCGATGTTTATTCCATATTGGAAGATTCCTGGTAGAGATGAGAAGTGGGCAGAAGAACAAAAACGTCAACTTGGAGAACTTAAGTTTAATCAGGAAGTTCTATGTAAGTTCCTTGGTTCATCGCTTACACTTATTGGTGCTGATCATATTGGTCGGATGTCAGCTAAACATATTGCTTATAGTATTGATGGTCTAGATGTATATGAGACCCCACAAAAAGGACACAACTATGTAATGGTCGCTGATACAGCAAAAGGAGTCGGTGGAGACTATTCTGCATTTACAGTAATCGATATAACAAAGGTTCCTTATACGATCGTAGCAAAATATAGAAACAATACTATTAGTCCGATGTTATATCCAAATGTTATCTATAAGATCGGAAACACGTATAATCAAGCATATGTTCTAATGGAGATTAACTCTAGCGAACAGGTTGCACATATCCTTTATCAAGATCTTGAATACGAAAATATTCTTTTTGTTAATAGAAGCACTAAAGGACAAATTATTTCTGGTGGATTTGGTGGATCTGGATCTACTGCTTACGGAGTTCAGACCGATAAAAAGGTCAAACGAGTTGGGTGTCTTACTCTAAAGTCATTGATTGAAGAGAAGAAGCTTCTAATTACTGATGCAGACACCATATCTGAAATTTCTACATTTATTGAAAAACGAGGAACATATAGAGCAGATGATGGTTATCATGACGATTTAGTTATGACGCTTGTTCTATTTGCATGGCTGACCACAAATCCATATTTCAAAGAGTTAACTGATATTAATTTGAGAGAATTAATGTATAAGAAACAAATTCAGCAGATTGAAGAAAATATGATGCCAACAGGGATATTTGATGATGGTATGCCAATAGAAGATGGCCGGACAGTAAGTAATGAAGAATTTGAGCGAATGCAATGAGAGAATTGAATTGTATAAATAAAGATAACTTGAGCCTATTTACATAAACATTATTAATCTAAGGGGGATAACATGCCTTTTCAAGTCAGCCCAGGAGTCAATGTATCGGAAATCGATCTGACCACGGTTGTTCCCGCTGTTTCTACTACTGAAGGTGCCATTGCCGGCGTTTTCCGTTGGGGTCCAATTGACAAATTGGTTCTTATTAGCAGCGAGGATAACTTAGTCAAACGTTTCGGTAAGCCGACAAGTCTAAATCCTGAGACATTTTTCACAGCAGCAAGTTTCCTCTCGTATGGAAACAAATTATACGTAAGTCGTGCGGCAAACACAGCAGACACAACTGGCGCTAATGGTGTATTAACCGCTATGGCAAATACTGGAGCAATCGGTTCTAACCTAGCGCATATAGTTTTGAACGAAGATGATTACAATACAAAGATTACAAGCTTTGATTCAGATGTACATTATGTTGCACGTTATCCAGGCGCATTAGGAAACTCGTTAAAAGTTTCTGTGTGTGAAACTAATACTGCGTATGGTTCTACAATCAATCTACAATCATCAGTGTATGCAGCAAATCTCACAGTTGCACTCACAGCAATAACGTTTACCGCTGGTTCGGCAAATGCTGTAGTTAATATTGCTAATGGTACTGGTATTACAGAAACAACTACAAATACTGCAGCAACGTCAATCAAAGCATTATTATCAGTTGGTGATATTATCGAAGCAGGTAATGCAACATTCGGTAAGCAATTGTTAAAGATTAAGTCGATGACTACACCAGCATATGTGCTTGAATCGGCTGTACCAAATGGTGATTCTGCATTTACAATCACATTTGAAGAAACATTCAATTTAACTTCTAATTTTACTTCAAATAATGTACTACGCTATTGGGAATTCTATAATAGTGTTGGTAGAGCTCCTGGTCAAACAGACTTTGTTACTAACTTTGGTAATACTTCTGCAAGTGATGCTGTGCACGTTGTAGTTGTAGACGAAGATGGTAAAGTTTCTGGTGTTCCTGGAACAATTCTTGAAGTATTTGAAAACGTTTCACGCGCTACAGATGCTAAGACAGAACAAGGTGCTTCAAATTACTATAAAGAAGTAATTAATCAAACTTCTTCATGGGTTTGGGTTGGCTCTGTTACAACAACTGGTGCTGTAAACACTGCGCTATTAGTTGCTAATTCAAGTGCAACTAAACCATTATCGATGTCGTTTATCTATGGTTCAGATGGTGATAGTGAGACAGATATTCCAGTCGGTCGTCTAGTTTCTGCATACGATAAGTTTATAAGTGCTTCAGATGTTGATGTATCGTTAGTTTTGACAGGTAAGTCAAAAGGTGGTACTAACGGTGAACAACTAGCTAACTATCTAATCGATAATATCGCAGAAGTTCGTAGAGATTGCGTTGTATTCGTATCTCCAGATAAGGATGACGTAGTTACAAATGCTGGTAAAGACGAAGAAGCAGATATTGTTACATTTAGAAATAGTCTTCGTTCAACATCATATGCTGTCCTAGATTCCGGCTATAAGTATATGTATGACAAGTACAACGACGTCTATCGTTATATTCCATTAAATGGTGATACAGCGGGATTATGCGTACGTACTGATACTACAAGAGACCCATGGTTCTCACCAGCAGGTTTCAATAGAGGTCAGATCAAGAATGTAATTAAATTGGCATATAATCCAGATAAAGCAGACCGTGATATTCTGTATAAGTCAGGAATTAATCCAGTCGTTACATTCCCAGGTCAAGGAACTATCCTGTATGGAGATAAAACTCTATTAGCAAAACCAAGTGCATTCGATCGTATTAACGTACGTAGATTGTTTATTGTACTTGAAAAAGCTATTGCGACAGCTTCTCAATTTACTCTGTTTGAATTCAACGATGAGTTTACAAGAGCGCAGTTTAAAAACCTTGTTGAACCGTTCTTAAGAGATGTACAAGGACGTAGAGGCATTTACGACTTCAAGGTTGTGTGCGATGAAACAAATAATACCGGGGAAGTTATAGATAGAAATGAGTTTGTTGGTGATATCTACATCAAGCCAGCTCGTTCTATTAACTTTATCCAGTTGAACTTTGTTGCTGTTCGAACTGGCGTTGAGTTCTCCGAAGTTGTTGGTCAATTCTAATAGAACAGGGAGAACAAAATGGCATTTAACGTAAACGAGATTAGAAGTCAATTAACATTAGGCGGTGCTCGTAACTCGCTGTTCCAGGTAACGATTCAGAATCCTGCAAACAGTGTAGCAGATATTAAAGTACCGTTTATGGTGCAGACAGCTCAGATCCCAGCTTCATCGCTGGGAACTATCGAAGTTCCATACTTTGGTCGTAAGATCAAATTAGCTGGAGATAGATCATTTGCTGATTGGACTGTAACTATAATTAATGATGAAGACTTCTTAATTAGAAACGCAATGGAGCAGTGGTCAAACACTATTAATTCATTGCAAGGAAACGTCCGTGGTTTTGGAGCAGCTTCACCGCTTCTTTATAAAGCACAAGCACAAGTAATTCAGTATTCAAAAACTGGTTTGCCAATCAGAACATATCAATTTAATGGTATCTACCCAACAGATATCTCAGCGATTGATCTAGATTGGAATACAACAGACCAGATTGAAACTTTTCAGGTCACATTTGCATATGACTATTGGGAAGTTTCTGGCGGTATTACTGGAAACGCTGGCGGTACTTAATAGGAAGAGGGGTCCTAGTGACCCCTTTTTCATCCGTATTCTAAGGAAAATATAATATGAATTTGTTTGGTTTTGAAATTAAACGTAAGACAGATGAGATGGCAGCTTTGCCAGTCTCTTTTACGCCTCAAAAACATGATGATGGTGCAGTAGAAATTTCTCAAGGTGGTGCATATGGAACATATGTTGACCTTGATGGATCGATTAAAACAGAGAGTGAACTCGTAACACGATATCGTGATATGTCGATGCATCCTGAATTAGAATTAGCTATCGATGATATTGTTAATGAAGCTATAGTTACAGATCATGATGAAAAGATAATTAGTATTGTATTAGATGATGTTCCAGAATTATCTGAAGCAGTAAAGAAAAAAATTAGAGATGAGTTTGACGAGATCGTCTCATTATTCGAATTTAAGAGCCAAGGTTATGAGTTATTCAGACGTTGGTATGTCGATGGTAGATTATACTTTCACCTGATCATCGACGATAAAAATCCAAGAGCTGGTATTCAAGAGATTCGCTATATTGATCCACGTAAGATTCGTAAGATCAGAGAAACTAAGCGTAAGAAGCCAGCAAGCGTAGATAAGAATGTTAACCTTACAGTTCCTGTAATGACGAATGAATATTATATCTACAATGAAAAAGGTTTTGATAAGCAGAAGAATACATGGTCAGCGCAGCAAGGCATCGGAATGGGTGCATTGAAGATCGCTAAAGACTCTATTCTTCATACAACAAGTGGTATCACTAATTTAAATGGTGATCTAGTTCTTTCATATCTGCATAAAGCTATTAAGCCATTAAATCAGCTTCGTGCGTTAGAAGATGCTACTGTTATCTACAGAATTTCACGTGCTCCAGAACGTCGTATATTTTATATTGATGTTGGTAATCTTCCCAAGATAAAGGCAGAACAATATCTACGCGATGTTATGACACGTTTTAAGAATAAAGTTGTGTATGACGCTCAGACTGGCGAGATCAGAGATGATCGTAAATTTATGTCGATGTTGGAAGACTTTTGGCTTCCACGTCGTGAGGGTGGAAAGGGTACTGAGATCACTACCCTACCAGCTGGACAGAATTTGGGGGAGATGGATGATGTTCTCTACTTCCAAAAGAAATTATTTAATTCATTAAATGTTCCTGTTTCTAGATTAGATCCTTCTACTCAATTTAATTTTGGAAGAGCAACAGAGATATCGAGAGATGAGATTAAATTTGCAAAGTTTATTACTAGACTACGTAATCGTTTCTCGGCAGTGTTTCTTAAAACTTTAGAACGTCAGTTGATTTTAAAGAATATTCTGACATCTGAAGATTGGAAGAAGATAAATCAAAATATTAAATTTGATTATGCGCGTGATAACTATTTTGACGAGCTTAAGAACGCAGAGATAATGAGAGATAGATTATCGACTATGCAGCAGTTAGATCCATATGTCGGTAAGTATTATTCTCATTTATGGATTCGTAAGAATGTTCTTCATCAAGATGAAGATGAAATCAAAGAGATCGATCAAGAAATCCTTGATGAACAGAAGAATCCAATGTATAATCCTCCTGAGCCGGCAGCTGCGCCTGCTACAGAAGAAATTGACATCTTAAGCAATTATAACATTATAAATAATTTGGAGAAAAGATATGCCTGAGATTAGAGATATTATTGATTTTGCCCAACAACAAAGACCTGTTGAAATTATGCAGTCATTTAGTGACATAATGAAAGAGCGTGTTGCTGCCGCTCTTAGCGATAGACATATTGAAGTTGGTGCTAAGATGTTCAATCCAGATATGGATGATGAAACATTAGAAAGAATTAAAGCAGCTGCTATGGATAACCAAGCAGACGATGAAGTCACAGATGATGAGCCCGAAGAAGAAGATACAGATGAAGAGGACGTCGATTGGAGTGATGAAGATCTTCTGAGTCTTTCAGATGAAGAATGGGCAGAATTAGGAATTGATGACTGGGACTTCGAAGAGGATTCAGAAAACACAGAAGAGGAATAAATGAAAACCTTAAAACAAATTTTAGAAGTATATTCTCCAAAGTCGGCTGATGAGAAGCGCTTCGTTAAGAAGCATATTACTGTTAAGACTGCTGATGTAGCAGGTAACGGTGATGATGTTTATTCTGGTGCAAAAGTTAAAACAATCGATCGTAAAGCAACACGTAAGGGTTATAGTACTCCAGATTCAGAAGCAGTATATGAAGAAGAACAGTTGGATGAATTGAAAAAGTCTACAGTAGCTTCTTATATTCAAAAGAAATTTGGAAAGATGAGTGATGAGCCTGTTTCAAAAAATCAATATGGATATGCCAAAAAAGATGCAAAAGGTATAAGAAATGCTGGTTTGCGTATGAGTGGTGTTAAAGCAACTCAAAAAGAAGCAGTATTCAACGACACTCTGCATCCAGCAGGTGCTGCTTTACTAAAGCATATTAAACCAGAACACCATAACAAATATAAACCACATTTGACGTCTGATGTATTTAATGGTTCATACAGAGATCGTACTGATGTTTTAAATGCTGCTAAAAAAGCAGGACATTTAAAAGAAGATATTGAACAGATGGATGAACTTAAAAAGTCTACATTGGGTTCTTATGTTAAGAAAGCAGCACAAGATGCTGAACAAGCAACTCAAAAAGAAGAAGTTGAAATGAATGAAGTTCTAAAAGTTTCTAGTGGAGCTGGAGAATGGATTAAAGATTTTGAATCTTCAAAGAATCCTAAATTTGCTGGTAAATCAAAAGAACAGCGTAAGCAACAAGCTCTCGCAGCATACTATTCAGCTAAACGAGCTGGTAAGGAATAATAATGTCTGATCCATTTAAACCAATAGCACCAGAGGTTGCACTAACTACTGCTAATAACATTAGTTTAGCTTCTCTTGTGCGACTAGTAAATCTTGATGCAGCGAACAGCTCATTAATAACATTACAGTCAAACACTGGTACAGTGCTGGCAACATTTACTCTTGGACATCATGGTACTGATTTTGGTACTGAAAATGTTGTAAAGAATCCAACAGATACATTAAAAGCAAACAATGCCGCAGGTGATGCTGCATTTACTGGTGTAGGTATTAAAGCTGTTTCAATTGCATACAGATAAGGAATAGAAACATGAAACTTATATGCGAAGTCATCGAAGATGTTAAATATGTCACTGAAGCCAAAGAAAATGGCGGAAAAGACATGTACATTGAAGGCATCTTTATGCAAGGTAATAAACAAAACCAAAATAATCGTTTTTATTCTACAGATGTTCTTGCAAGAGAAGCTGCTCGTTACGTAAAAGAAAAGATTGAAACAAATCGTGCATTCGGCGAATTAGGTCATCCATCTGGTCCTTCTATTAATTTAGAGCGTGTATCACATCTTATTACCGAATTAAAACAAGATGGTGATAACTTTATTGGTCGCGCCAAATTAGTTGATACACCATACGGCAATATTGCAAAAAACTTGATTAATGCTGGAGCAAAGTTTGGAGTTTCTACTCGTGGACTAGGTTCAATGGTGAAACGCAAAGATGGTGTAATGGAAGTTCAAAAAGACTTTACATTAGCCACTGCTGCTGATATCGTTGCAGATCCTTCTGCACCTGATGCATTTGTTCAAGGCGTCATGGAAGGAGTTGAATGGATTTGGAATAACGGCATGTTAGTGCAAAAACATTTAGAAGGCGTCAAAGAAGATGTAGATACTGCTGTAAGATCTAGAACATTGAATCTAGACAAAAAGATGCAGATATTCGAGACGTTCCTGAAGAAATTATCAAAATCGTAACATTTATAAATAACTTAAATTATAGCCTAAGGAGCGTAACAAATGGCAACTAAACCAGAGATTTTAGAAAACGACGACGTCGAGAATGATGCTGAAAACGCGTCTGAAGACGGCGATAAGACTGTAAGCGAAGGCCTGCTATCAATGTTTGGTGACGAGCTTTCTGAAGAATTCAAAGAGAAAGTTACTACATTGTTCGAAGCTGCAATGAATGACCGTGTTGCATCTGAAGTTCAGCGTCTACAAGAAGAAAAGGATGCTGAGATTGAACAATTAAAAGCAGAGCTAACAGAACAAGTAGACACATATATGACATATGTTGTTGAGCAGTGGATGAAAGAGAATGAAGTAGCTATTGATAATCAGCTACGTGCAGATATCTCTGAGAACTTCATTAACGGCTTAAGAAACCTATTTGTTGAGAACTATATCGAAGTACCTGACGATAAGATCGATCTAGTAGATGACATGGCAGATCATGTTGTTGAACTAGAAGATAAGTTAAATGAAGCTATCGCTGAAAACATTGAAATGAAACAGATGATCAATGAAGCTCAGATGGAAGCTGTATTTGACGATATAGCAGAAGGTCTTGCAGATACACAAGCTGAAAAGCTAAAAGTTCTTATCGAAGGAATTGCGTTTGACGACGTTGATAGCTATCGTAAAAAAGTAGAGATCATTAAAGAGAATTATTTCTCCGGCAAGAAAACAACTGGAACTAACATTGTAGAAGATGAGCAGGCAGCAATTGATCCTGATTCAGAATCTGGCAGAACAGTTCTAAAGTCTAATGATCCGGTTGTCAACAAATACGTAGAAGCAATTTCTAAATCTATAAAGAAATAATTGTATAAATAGTATTAACTCAATCACCTAAGGGGGTAAAAGATGTATTTAGCTGAGGAAATTCAAAAAAAATGGGCACCAGTCCTAGATCATGAAGATCTAGGTTCTATTAAGGATGCTCACAAGCGTTCCGTAACCGCAATGGTTCTCGAGAACACAGAGCGCGCTCTACGTGAAGCAGCTTCACATGGCGCATCACAAAATCTACTAGGCGAAGCTTTTGCTGATGGCCGTCCAGGCAACTCAATGGGCGCATCATCTTCAGTAGCTGGTGACGGCGCAGTCGATATTTTCGACCCAGTCTTAATTAGCTTAGTTCGTCGTTCAATGCCTAACCTAATCGCATACGATATCTGCGGCGTTCAGCCAATGACTGGTCCTACAGGACTTATCTTCGCAATGCGTGCACGTTACAGCAACAACAATACTGGAACTGAAACTTTCTACAACGAAGTTAACACTGCGTTCTCGACAGTTGCTTCAGGTGCTAACACAATTGGTAACAAGAATGTTGGTACATTCCCAGGCGACAGCAACACAACTGGTCTTTCAGCTGTTAATACATATAACTACGGCGCTGGTATGTCAACATCCCAGGCTGAAGCACTAGGTAATTCAGCTAACGTAGCAATGCCTGAAATGGCTTTCTCAATCGAGAAAGTGACTGTAACTGCTAAATCCCGTGCTCTAAAAGCTGAGTACACAATGGAATTAGCACAAGATCTTAAGGCAGTTCATGGTCTTGACGCTGAAACAGAATTGTCAAACATCCTATCGGCTGAGATCCTTGCTGAGATCAACCGTGAAGTTGTTCGTACGATTAATATCACTGCTGTTGCAGGTGCTACTGAAGGTACTACAACTTCTGGTATTTTCGATCTTGACACAGACTCAAACGGCCGTTGGTCAGTTGAGAAGTTCAAAGGTCTAATGTTCCAAGTTGAACGTGAAGCTAACCAAATTGCTAAGCAAACACGTCGTGGTAAAGGTAACATCCTAATCTGTTCTTCTGATGTTGCATCAGCTCTACAGATGGCGGGTGTTCTAGACTACGCTCCAGCTCTAAACAGCAATGCACTAAATGTGGATGACACTGGTAATACCTTTGCAGGTGTTCTAAATGGTCGTATCCGTGTTTATATCGATCCATATGTAACAGGCGGTCAATACATGACTGTTGGTTATAAAGGTTCTAGCGCATTTGATGCTGGTATTTTCTACTGCCCATACGTTCCTCTACAAATGGTTCGTGCAGTTGATCAAGGTTCATTCCAACCTAAGATCGGCTTTAAGACTCGTTACGGAATGGTATCAAATCCATTTGCTGACGGTTCTTCGGCTGCTACACAAGGTGCACTAACAATCAACACGAACGTATACTATCGTCGTGTTGTAGTTAACAACATCATGTGATCTGAACCGACGATAAGATCGGTAATTAAAGAGGAGCTTCGGCTCCTCTTTTTTGGTCTATAAATATTGAATAATATCCTATGGAGTATTCATGTCAGCATTAGCCAATCAGCCAACAAATTTAAATTACCTATCACCATTAGGATTTAGATTCTCTGTGAATAGAATTGCTATATTCACACATTTCGTACAAACTATAAACATTCCAGATCTAGCACTTGGAAATATTGGTGTAGTTACGCCATTTGTTAAATTACCTATTCCTGGTGATCAAATTCAATTTAGTGAATTGTCTGCAACATTTAAAGTTGATGAAGACATGAAAGCTTATACAGACATCTACGATTGGATGATTGGTTTAGGATATCCAGATAATTTTAATCAATATAGAACTGTTGCGCCGATAAATGCTCCAGCAGCAGACACTACTTCTAAGGGAAATTATTCTGATGCTACTTTGACAATACTATCTAGTGCTTATAATCCGATTGTAGAAGTCGTATTTTATGATATATTTCCCATATCATTAGCAGGAATGACATTTGATTCTAAATTAACAAGTGTCGACCATCTAGAAGCTTCTGTGTCATTTGCTTACAAACGATTTGAAGTTAAAAGATTATAAAATAACATTGTACATCATTTGTCATTTATAGTATAATTCTATTAAGCAATCATCATATACTATAGATTTATTATGAAAGGTGTTAACAATGACTATAGAAGAACTTCAGGCAGAATGGGATAAAGACACTCAGATAGATCGTACTGAGTTAGGTCAGGAAGCTATTAAGATACCACAATTACATAGTAAATACTATAAGATCTATAGTACTTCTCGTTTACAACTTCGTAAATGGGAATCAGAATTTAAAGTTCTTAAGTTAGAGAAGTATGAATTCTATACTATGGGTCCTACTGAAGATACAGAAGAAAAGGGTTGGAAGCTTCCTCCTCGTGGTGCTATCCTGAAGGCTGAAGTAAATAACTATATCGATGCTGATCCTGATATTATTAAAGCAACTCTAAAAATTGGACTTCAGCAGGAAAAAATACAATTCCTTGAAGATATTATTAAATCCTTAGTTAATCGTGGCTTTCAGATTAAGAGCGCGATCGACTGGGAGAAATTTAAAACTGGTATATAATGGCAGATGTTCATCTCAAACATATTAATTCAGTCTATATTAGAGTAGAAGCAGATGCAGGGATCATTCGTGAGATCTCTGATAACTTTACATTCTTTGCAGATAATTATAAATTCCATCCTAAGTATCGTTCACGTATGTGGGATGGTAAGATACGTCTACTAAACAACGTAACGTGTATTATATATGCAGGTCTAGCAAAGAAGATCAAAAAGTTCTGTGATGCTCGTGATTATACTGTATCGTTTGATGATGAACTTACATATGAAAATATTTCTGTCAATGAACTAAAACAGTTTATCGATGGATTAGGATTGCCTGAGAAATTGCAGGTCAGAGACTATCAATTTGATTCTGTATTAAAATGTCTTCGTTCTAATCGTAGAACACTTCTATCTCCCACCTCTTCTGGTAAATCGTTGATGATCTACATGATCACTCAATGGTATAAAAAGAAAACACTCGTCATAGTTCCTACGACTGGTCTTGTTGAACAGATGTCAAGTGATTTTGAATCCTATGGTTATAATGGTGTTATTCATAAGAGTACAGAGGGACTAGATAAAAGTACAGACATTCCTGCTGATGTTGTTATCACTACATGGCAGTCATTAGATAATGGTAAGACACGAGTACCTAAACAATGGTACGAGCAATTTAATGTAGTGTTTGGTGATGAAGCACATGGTTGTAAAGCAACAACTCTTATTAATATTCTATCTAAGTTAGATAAGTGTAAGTATAGATTCGGTACAACTGGTACATTAGATGGTCAACAACTAAATGAGCATACTATTGAAGGATTATTTGGTCCTAAATATAAAGCAACGACAACAGCAGAATTAATGGAAGCAGGTCATGTTGCTAAGTTAAAGATTAAGTGTATAGTATTAAGATATCCTGAAGATACTGCAAAGACTTTAAAAGGTAAATCATATCAAGAAGAAATTGATTTTCTTACTGCTAATACTGAAAGAAATAAGTTTATCAAGAACTTAGTCTTATCATTAAAAGGTAATAAGTTAGTATTCTTTAGAATCATTGATCATGGTAAAGAACTATATGGTATGATCAATGGAGAAGGGCAGAATGTATTCTATATCGATGGAGGGGTTGTAGGTAATGATAGAGAAACTATACGAAAGGCTATCGAAGAAGAAGAAAACTCAACTATAATAGCATCACTAGGAACAACTAGCACTGGAGTATCAATAAATAAATTACACCACATGATAGCAGCACACCCATCTAAATCGAAGATCAAGGTTCTTCAGTCTATAGGTCGTATGCTACGTTTACATAATGAGAAAGATGAGGCTGTACTTTATGACATAGTAGACGATCTTTCAGTTAAGTCGCATCAAAACTTCACACTGAAACATTTTGTTGAAAGAATTAAAATTTATGATGAAGAGAAGTTTAACTATAGCATCTACAATGTTAGGATAAAACAATGATAAAAATATTTACTTTAAATACTGGAGATGATATAATAGCTGAAATGCTGGATGAAGATGAAGAGAATATCATTCTTAAGAATCCTCTGACAATTAAATATTCAGTTAGTATGAAGGGTGGAATCTTCGTTCAATTAAGATATTATGGTCTATTCACACATGATGATATTTTTGCATTTAAAAAGAATTCAATAATCAGTACCTCTCATCCTAAGCAGAATATGACAGAGTATTATATGTTATCAGTTGAAACTGCTAAAGAAGAGTTTGTTCCAGAAGTAGATTCGATGATTGATCAACACATTATGATGATTAAGAACTATCAAATGGATAAGCAACTAAATGAAAAGACGGACGCCGCATTTAATGATTTTTTACAGAAGGTGACAATTAAAACTTTACAATGAAAAAACCAGTACATTATGTAAATAATAAAGAATTCTTTGAACACATCAGTGAGTTTAGGAAAAAGGTACTAGCTGCTAAGGCTGAAGAAGCAGAACTACCACGTATTACAGAATATCTTGGTGAATGCTTTCTTATGATTGCTAAGAATCTTGCTAGACGTCCTAACTTTGCTAATTACTCTTACAAAGATGAGATGATCTCGGATGGCATAGAGAATTGTATTCTCTACATTAATAACTTCGATCCAGAGAAGTCAAATAACCCATTTGCCTATTTTACACAGATCATCTACTTTGCATTCCTTCGTAGAATTCATCGCGAACGTAAACAACTCTATATTAAACATAAATCATTTGAATCAGCAATGATTCATGAAGAGATGTACGATAAGTTTGATGATGGAGATTCTTATGGTAATAGTAACTACGTCATCGATACAGAAAAGATGAATGAGTTTGTTAATTCATTTGAATCTAAGATGAAGAAAAAAGAAAAGAAACCTGAAGCACTTGAGAAATTCTTTGCTAATGAGGAAATAGATGAAAGTAGCGTTAATAACTGATCAGCATTTTGGTGCAAGAAATGATTCTACTTCATTCCTTGACTTCTATGAAAGATTCTACGAAAATGTTTTCTTCCCTGTTCTTGATAAAACTGATATTAATCATGTGCTTATTCTTGGGGATACTTTTGATAGAAGAAAGTATGTAAACTTCTATTCTCTAGATCGTGCTAAGAAGATGTTCTTTGATAAATTAGCAGAGAGAAATATTAAAGTTTGGATGTTAACTGGAAATCATGACACGTATTTTAAAAATACAAATGATGTTAATAGTCCTGAATTGTTATTAGCAGAATACGATAATATTCATGTTATAAATTCTGCTGCAACTATCCATATTGAAGGTACAGAGATATGTATGGTGCCATGGATATGCGCAGATAATTATCATGAATGCATGAAAGAAATAAACGATACTCCATCGACACTTTGCATGGGTCATTTTGAGATCGCTGGTTTTGCGATGTACAAAGGAATGGAATCTCATGAAGGCCTATCTAAAGACATGTTTAAAAAGTTTGAATCTGTATTCAGTGGTCACTATCATCACAGGTCTACTGATGGTCATGTTACTTATTTGGGCAACCCATATGAGCTTACATGGTCTGACTATAATGACCCACGAGGCTTTCATCTATTCGATCTACATCAAAGGCAATTAGAGTTTATTGAAAACCCATATCGTATGTTTCATAAACTACATTATAATGATGCAGATAAAACATATGATGAAGTTGTCAATATTCCTATTGATGCGTATAAAGATGGGTTTATCAAAGTAATCGTTCACAACAAAACAAATCCATATTGGTTTGATCTTGTAATTGAAAAACTTGAAAAACTAGGAATCTCTGGTATTCAGGTAGTTGATGATAATCTTAATTTGAATTTAGAAGATGATGAAGAGATTATCAATCAAGCAGAAGATATGATTACGATGCTCAATAAGTATGTAGATTCTATTGAGATGAATGCTGATAAAAAAGATGTGTACAAATTAATGAATACATTATATAATGAAGCTTTGGCTGTGGAATAAACTATGGCAATATACTTCAAGAAGTTGAGATGGAAGAACTTCATCTCTACAGGAAATCTATTTACTGAGATTGATTTAACAAGAAATAAATCTACTCTAATCGTCGGGGAAAATGGTGCAGGTAAATCTACCATCCTCGACGCTTTGTTGTTTTCGTTGTATGGCAAACCATTTCGAAACATTAATAAGCCTCAACTAGTAAACTCTATTACACAAAAGAATCTATTAGTTGAAGTTGAATTTAATGTAGGTAGAAGTGAATATCTAATTAGACGTGGATTAAAACCAGGAATATTTGAGATCTATCAGAATGGAACTCTGATGAATCAAGATTCTGCTACTCGTGATTATCAAGAGTATCTAGAAAAGAATATTCTAAAGCTTAATCATAAGTCGTTTAATCAGATCGTTGTTCTTGGTTCTGCAAACTTTATTCCTTTCATGCAGTTACCTGCTGGCACTCGTCGTCAAGTTATTGAAGATCTTTTGGATATTCAAATCTTTTCTATGATGAATACCATTCTTAAAGAGAAAGTTCAATCAAACAAAGAAGATCTAGTATCAATTAGCTTTGAGATGAAATCAATCTCAGATAAGATTGAGATGCATAAGAAACATCTAGAGACTATTCGTACTAGCAATGATGAAGTAGTTAAACAGAAAGAAATTCAGTTAAATGGTATTGTTGAATCTAAGAATCAAGCAGCGATTGAAATTCAAAAATACGAAATACTAAATACAACTGCAGAGATTTCTATTTCTGATAAAGAAAAAATTCAAAAGAAGTATGAGCAGCTTGAAGATCTTCGTCGTAAAGTAGGAGTTAAATTAGTTAAGCTGAAAAAGGATGTTAAATTCTTTGAAGACAATAATGATTGCCCTACTTGTAAGCAAGGAATTCAAGATGGTCATAAGCATGAGATCATAGATAAAAACAGTAAGCAGATTAAAGATATAGAAGATGGCACTGATCTTCTTCAACAAGAATTTAATTCAGCAATGGATCGTATTGCAGCAATTCAGGTTATCAATAAATCTATCACTGAGAATAATAAAAAGATCTCTGAGCTAAATACTAAGATAACAATGTGGAATAACTTTGAAAACGATCTTAGAAAAGAAATTATAAAGCTTCAACAGACTGTTGCAAATAATGATGACAGTAATATAGATCTTCAAGCTCTCAAGACAGAGCTTAAACAATCTATTATAAAGAAAGAAGATCTATCAAAGGAAAAACAGATATTAGATGTAGCATCTAGTTTATTGAAAGATGGTGGAATTAAAACACGAATCATTCGTCAGTATATTCCAATTATCAATCAATTGATTAATAAGTATCTATCTGCAATGGACTTCTTTGTTAACTTTGAATTGAATGAGAACTTCGAAGAAACAATTAAGTCACGATTTAGAGATGAATTTAGTTATGCAAGTTTCTCTGAAGGTGAGAAGATGAGAATCGATCTTGCATTGTTATTTGCATGGAGAGCTGTTGCTAAACTAAGAAACTCATCGACAACTAATTTATTAATTATGGATGAAGTATTTGATAGTTCTTTAGATAGTGGTGGCACAGATGAATTTATTAAGATCTTAAATGGACTTGCACAAGATACAAATGTATTCATCATAAGCCATAAGGGTGATCAGCTATACGACAAGTTCCATAGTGTGATTAAATTTGAAAAGCATAAAAATTTTAGTAGGATCGCAACATGACAAGCTTTTTAGCAGAATTTGTAGACGGTGGTCCAGGTTGTAGTCGAGATGATTGCCTACGATCTATAGTTAAATCTACTTCAACGTTGGCGTACTATCAACCAACATACGACGCTCAGGGTAATAACATAAATCCTGATAAAAACAAACACGTAAATGATATTAGCTGTCTATCATGCGGAAAGAAATGGAGTGAAACAATATGATATATGAATTAGTTAAACCTGATCACCCTTTACTTTCTACTAAACTAGAACATTTTGATTTTGATGATCCTCCAATAGATCCTATTGAGTTAGCAAAAAATCTAACAGAGACTATGTTAAAAAACAACGGTCTTGGTCTTTCTGCTAACCAATGTGGACTTCCTTATCGCGTATTTGTGATCGCAAACAACCCTGTAATGGCATGTTTTAATCCTAGGATAATTGATGCATCATACGAAACAGAAATTGCTCTAGAAGAAGGATGTTTAACATATCAATATGTATATCTTAAGATAAAACGTCCTAGAATAATCAAAGTGCGTTACACAATGCCAAATGGTGAGACGGTTACTGAGAAATTTGATGGTCTTACTGCTAGAGTTTTCCTCCATGAGCTAGATCATATGGAAGGTATAAATTTTACAACTAAAGTACATCGTTATCATCTTGATAAAGCATTAAAAAAGAAGCAACAGTTCATCCGGGCTAAGAAAAATGACTTATTGTCAGAAAAGAAAATTTCTTATGTGTAAATTTCCTACTGGAAACAAATTTGTATCATTCCAGATACACTTTTCTAACAAACTTGTGTACATTTCTGGCAGTTAGTGTATAATATCCTTATAAACTGATTAATTAGGAGCTTAATTATGGATACATTTGAAATTGTTTGTTGTATAGCAGCTTTTTTTGCTGCAATCTATCTTGTTATTGATGCAATGATAGATCGTGAGCAACCATAAAATGGATACTTACTTCATTGAGGCTTGGATGTGCAGGTATGCTCCAAGCGTCTTAGCGTTTTATCAAAGGCTTACGTTTATGGAATGGCTTGGACTATTAATTTTGATTGGAATATTACTATGATTGTTGAATGGATAGTTGCAGGATTCTTTACATACTTTGGGTGGTGGGGAGCAGGAAAAGTGATTGATAACTATGTTGAATATCCAAAACCCGTTCAAGCAATATGTATTGAGAAAAAGGAAGAGCAATGTGGCGTAAAAGACAAGTAATGGAGAACAGCATGTTAACAGATTGGGTTGGCGATATTGCCAATATGCATGAACACTATGGTGTAAAACCAAAAATTCAAGAGTTTGATTCTGAAAAACTAAAAAAGTTTCTAGAGTTTCGTGTAAAATTTCTTGAAGAAGAAATGACTGAACTTAGAACTGCAGAATCTGCAGAAGATGTTGTAGATGCATTGATCGATCTTTGTGTTGTTGCAATTGGCACTCTAGATCTTTTTAATGTAGATGCACAAAAGGCATGGGACGAAGTACATAAAGCCAATATGAGTAAACAAATTGGTATAAAAGAATCACGTCCTAATCCACTTGGTCTGCCTGACCTTATTAAACCTGAAGGATGGAAAGCACCCTCACATGAACACAATCACGGACTCCTCAACTCTGTACAACTACCTCTCTAATATTCATGAGGAAGTTGAAACATTTGAAGTGACTGAAGAATTTATCGCTTTTCGCGATAAGATGAAAAATAAGTTTCGTGCAAATGGTCGTGAAGATTGGCGTCGCATAATGCACGCTGATTGTCTTGCAATTGAATATCAACTACTAAAGAAAAAATTAGTAGAAAAACCAGTAAATATCTACCATGATTTTATTGTTGAAGATACAAAGGTAGATTGTAAGATAATCACTTCAAAATACTTCAATGTTCCAGAGGATAAGACTATCTATTACATGGAAAATCTACGAAGTGGAAATGTAACGCATTTTGCATTCTACAAATATTATCCTAAACCACCTGAATCTCCATTGAGAGCAGGTGATGTTGTTCAATTTAAATTATGTGAAGTTCAAAAGGTTGAACGTGTTATGAATGCGTTATCTCCTTCTAATTATGGGGATGGATATTATTATAACGTGAGAAATATATAGTGTACTTATTTTTTTATGTGTGATATAATTTATTTTTTATGGAGTGTACATGAAAGAATCTTTAAAAGTCCTACAACAAGCTGCTGAAATTCAAACCCGCAAATCAAACGATTATCAGAATCCTAATAGTCGTATCAAACAAGCAGACTACTATCCACGTGGTTGCGCATCAATTCTAGATGTAATGAATGGTAAAATTCTTCGCATTCAATCTGTTATGGAAGCGATGGAAAATGATCCTAATTATGTTCCAAACTTTGAATCAATGGAAGATTCAGCAGTCGATCTAATTAACTATGCATCGTTCTTTGTTGCTTACATGCGTGGTGGTATCGAAGGTCAATCAACTACTCGTGACTTCTTGAATAGGAAGATGATACCATGATGAGTATTGATAACATTCGAGATATATTTGTACGCAATCTTGAACAGAAGAAATTTGTCCAGGATAAAACTGGCGTCAACATGATCGAGATTATCGGTGCAACTTTCTTGGCTGATAAACCTGCAATCTTTGGTACTCCTAATCAAGAGTATATTCAACGTGAACTTGATTGGTATAAATCAATGTCATTGAATGTTGGTGATATTCCCGGTGGTCCTCCTGATATATGGAAACAAGTTGCATCTACTCAAGGTTGGATTAATTCTAACTATGGTTATCTTATTTGGCATGATGAGAACTGGAATCAATATCAAAATGTTCTAGAAGAACTTCGTCGTAATCCATTCTCTCGCCGTGCATGCATGATCTATACTCGTCCAATGATTTGGAATGATTATAATATTGATGGTATGAGTGACTTCATCTGCACAAATGCTGTTCAATACATGATTCGTGATAATAAGCTACAAGTAGTTGTTCAAATGCGAAGTAATGATGTTGTCTTCGGTTATAAGAATGATTATGCATGGCAAGAATATGTTGCTCTTGCATTATGCGATGAACTTGGTGTTGAACTTGGAGATATTATCTGGAGTGTAGGAAGTCTTCATGTATATGAAAGACATTTTGGATTAGTAAAATGAGATGGAATAAAAGATATTTAAATCTTGCAAAAGAAGTTTCTGATTGGAGTAAAGATCCATCTAGAAAAATTGGTGCTGTTGCAGTAGGAAGCAAAGGCCAAATTCTTTCTCAAGGTTATAATGGTTTTCCTCGAGGCATTGATGATTCAATTGAAAGATTAGATGATAGGCCTACTAAATACAAATATGTAGTGCATGCTGAGATGAACGTTATCTATAACGCGACATTCTCTGGTGTATCTCTTGATGGTGCAGCATTATACGTGTATGGACTTCCTATATGCAGTGAATGTGCTAAAGGTATTATTCAAGTAGGCATTAAAGAAGTTCATATTTTTACTGACCAATACGTTGATCTTCGTTGGCTAAAATCGTGGGAAGACACACGAGATATGTTTGATGAAGCAGGCGTAAAATATTCTGAATATTGTGCAGACTATAATAGTGGGTTTGAACCCATCCCGATTAGCAAACAAAGTACATAAGAACGGAGCTTGGAATCGCCTGTGTTCGTGGATTGATTATCTCGGCACAGGCGTCGTCTCGTTTACAAATCTCTCTGATGATCCTGAATGGGACTTTAAAGAAATAGATTATGATAGTCTATTAGTTCAAATTATAGACTATTATCGTGTGATTGCATTAGGTGGTCATGTTTCGAAGACGCTAAATACACTAGGCATCGAGCATTACACCTTGCCACATCCATCACCTAGAAATAGAATGATGAACGATCATGATAAAGTAAATGAGATATTAAAGGATTGTAAAGAATGGCTACAAGCATATTAGTAACAGGAGCTACGGGTTATATTGGTGCTCATGTATTGAAAGAATTATATAAGCAAGTAAATGCACGTGAAGTTTATATTACAGCTCTTGATATAGACACAGCATATAGAAATTATATTAATCCATATTGTCATACGCTTATACAAAAAGATGTGCGTGATATTCAACATGGTCTTATGTATGACGTAGTAATTCATCTTGCTGGATTAGTACGAGTTGGTGAGAGTATGGAAAAGCCATATGAATACTACGATACTAATTTAAATGGAACAATTAATATTCTTAAGAATGTAAAGTGTAAACATTTTATATTCGCATCAACAGCAGGAGCATTTGATCCTGTTTCTCCATATGCAAAATCTAAAGTAGCAGCTGAAGATGTTATTCGACAGTTAGCACCTGGTTATACAATCTTTAGATTCTTCAATGTTGCTGGTTCTAATGGTGAACATCGTCAGTTTGGTCCCTCAACACATTTAATTAGAGTTGCTGCAGAAGCTGCTGCAGGTAAAAGAGAAAAGGTAATCATAAATGGAGGTGACTATCCTACACGAGATGGTACTTGTATTAGGGATTATATTCATGTTGTTGATCTTGCTAAAGCGATAGTGAATGCTGCTTTTTCTAATCCTAAGAATGCTGAATATGAATGCCTTGGTTCAAATAAAGGGTTTACAAATTTAGAGGTTCTTGATATAATGAAAGATGTTACAGGCAAAAGTTGGCTTGAAGAATTTGGTCCACGTCGTGAAGGAGATCCTGATATTCTTGAAATCGATGGAACTTCTGAGTATCTAACAGTTGAAAGATCGTTGGCTGATATGTGTAGATCAGCATATGAGATGGAGTTAAAATGAAAATACTAATCACAGGAATGAATAAGCTGCAGTGCACTGAAGACTTCTATGCAAGTCAACAGCTTAAAGTTGTTCCATCACATTATAGTTTAATTCGTTGTCTCCGTGATATGGGACATGAAGTAGAGCAGCGAGTTGTAGATATTGGAGAAAATCTTGACAAATACGACAAAGTTATTGTGTATATTCACAATCCTTCAGGTTTCGCTGCTTATGTATATAACGCGCTCTATACGATTGCTAGAAGAAGAGACTGTACTCTTGCATTTGATGACTGGCAAACTGATAGTATCTACTCAGGATTGCTCGCGCTTAGAGACCCCGAAAAACTATTTCGAAAATACGTTCTTGAAAGTCATACCAATATCCCAGAAAATGTAACTGAATGGGAAAAAGATTTTGTTGAAGCATTGGATCTTATTCAATCTAAAACTAATAATCTATTAATCTCTGCATTTCGTGGTGGTGATCCTACTCTTCTATTAGATTATCCACGCGATAAAATATTTACGTATAACCCAAATCCTTATCATCTCAATCGTAAACCAAATAATCTTGTTGTTGAACCTAAACAACGTATATTTAATTTTGCAGGATTAATTCAAGATAAAACAAAGAAGTGGCTTAAAGCACAAGGTATTAATGATAATGATTGGCCTTTGATGAAATATGGTTCACGAAAAGATGGTCAAGATCGTGTAACTGAAGACGTGATGGTAAATATCTATGCAGAACATTGGGGTATCTTAATGCCTGGATATTTTCATGCAGGATCTGGTTGGTGGAGAGCAAGACCTCTTCAAGTTGCAGATGCGGGATCTATTCTTATTGGTGATCCAGATGAGATGTTTATTTACTATGAAGATGAAACGCTTGCAGATATAAAAGCAAAAGATCTTGTTGATATGTGTGATAAAGAACTCGAAGATTTGGCAGCAGCACAGAGAGAAGCGCTATATAGAATACACCCTCTCAATAAAGAAACACAAAAGGCGGAGCTTAATCTATGTCTAAAATCTTAGTAGTTGGAGCAGGATTCTCTGGTGCTGTAATTGCTAGAGAACTTGCTGAAGCTGGTCATAATGTAACTATCATTGATAAGCGTTATCACATTGCAGGTAATGCATATGATTTTGTAAATGACCATAAAATTAGAATGCATGCGTATGGCCCTCATCTATTTCATACAAACAATAAAAAGGTTTATGATTATCTAGGACGATTCACTGAGTGGATTCCATATAAGCATAAAGTAAAAGCTCTATTAAGCAATGGTGATTATGTTACATTGCCAGTTAATCGTGCTACAAAAGATATTGTTGGTGAAGATAATATCGTTGATATCTTTATTCGCCCATACACTAAAAAGATGTGGGGAATGGATATTGAAGAATTAGATCCATCAATTATAAATCGTGTACCAATTAGAAATGACTTTAATGAATACTATTTTCCTGATGATGAATATCAAGCGATACCAAGAGATGGGTATACTGCTCTTATCTCTAATATGCTTGATTGGGAAGGTATCACTGTATCATTAGGAACATCTTTTGATAAATCAATGGAGAAAGATTATGACCACATTTTTAATTCGATGCCAATTGATGTCTATCATGACTACTGTCATGGAGAATTACCTTACCGTTCAATCAAGTTCCATCATGTCGATATTCCTGCTCCAAGAATTCTTCCTACGACAACAGTAAATTTTACGCATCATGGCCCTTATACTCGAATGACAGAATGGAAGAATATTCCTAATCATGGGCATAATCCTGAAATGACAACTCTCACGTATGAAGAACCTTGTGACTATCGTACAAATAATATGGAAAGATATTATCCTGTAAAAGATCTATCGGGCACGAACAGGGAGATATATAAACTATATGCCGCGATTAAACATCCTAAGATGACATTTATCGGGCGATGTGGAATGTATGTTTACATTGATATGCACCAAGCAGTTTCTTCTGCTTTAAGTGTAGCACATAATTATTTGAAGAAAGTTATAGATCATGAGCAAGTATCGGTTTAATGAAGACAAGTATATAAAAGAAATAACCGACTACGTCAATGCCTGCTATGGTGCACACTACGGCGATGAAGTTCAACCAATGGATTTAATCATCGCAACAGGTCATGGCACAGGATTCAACATCGGCTGCATTCAAAAATATTCAGGTAGGTATGGAAAAAAATCAGGTGAAGCGCGTAAAGACCTGATGAAGATAATTCATTACGCAATTTTGCAATTACATGTTCACGATCAAAGTGAAAATAAAAAGGAGAGTAAATAATGGAGATTAAAATCTCAACTGATGAGCTGCGCAAACGTAAATTGTTTGTATCAGCACCTATGTATGGTGGACAATGTGCAGGTATGTTCACTCGTTCAATCGCAGATCTTTCTGCGCTATGTACTAACTATGGTATTCAACTTCAATTCTATTTCTTATTCAATGAATCGTTGATTACTCGTGCACGTAACTATTGTGCTGATGAGTTCTTGCGTTCAAATGCAACTCACATGATGTTCATTGATAGTGATATTGGATTCTCTGCTCAAGACGTAGTTGCGATGCTTGCTTTGATGGGAGATGAAACTGAATATGATGTTATGTGTGGACCATATCCTAAGAAGTGTATCTCATGGGAAAAGATCAAGCAAGCAGTAGATAAGGGTGTTGCTGATAATGATGCTAATGTTTTAGAGCGCTACGTTGGTGATTATGTATTTAATCCTAAGAGTGGTCAGAACGAAATCCCTATCAATCAACCAGTTGAAGTGCGTGAAGGTGGAACTGGATTCATGATGATCCGTCGTTCTACGTTTGAAACTATAGAAAAAGCATATCCTTCTCTTTCGTATAAACCTGATCATGTACGTACAGAAGCATTTGATGGTTCACGTGAAATTCATGCTTACTTTGATTGTGTTATCGATCGTGGTTATACTTTTGATGATGTGCATCGTTTGATGGAAGATCTTGCTAATGGTGAAAAACCTGAAGCATTAGTAAAGCGTGCACAGACAATGCTTGAAGCAGAAAAAACATCTTCTAAGCGTTATCTATCAGAAGATTATATGTTCTGTTACTACGCACAAAACGCTGGTCTAAAAGTATGGTTGAATCCTTGGATGAAACTGCAGCACGTTGGTAGTTATGTATTTGGTGGATCGCTTGCTGATCTTGCTTCTATTGGTGCATCTGCAACTGCAGACATTGAAAAGATAAAGAAGAAATAATATGGATTTTGTATATAACACAAATCAAGATTTGGAGATCATTGATCCAATTCTTGCACAATATCCTGCTCAAGATGATCCTCAATATTGGGAAAAGGTACCTGCTCTTTTTGAGCAGGTATTTGCTGATGAGAAACGGTTGTATGGATTTAAAGATGAAGCAATCATCTATCGTGTTCCTATCTTTGTACAAGCATCAGAGGAAATGCATCGTTTATCAACTGCTTATCTAAGAGATACATGGGAAATGCTTTCAACTAATTCAGATGAAAGTAAACTTACATATATTAAGATGCTAGAAGAAACTGATAGAGGATATAGGAATGGTTTCAATGAAAGAACTACCTATAACTTTTCTATTAAAGTTGGTGATAAAGATAATTCAGTAACTACTAACTATCTTCAGCCAATCAAACTTCATAATATAGTTAAGTATGAAAAAGAAACTGGTAAAAAGATCAGTGATTATGATGTGATCATTGAAATTGGCGGTGGTATGGGTGAGTTAGCAAGACTCATTCATCTACATGGATTCAAAGGTGAGTATTGGGATGTAGACTTTGATCCTATGACTAAGATCGTTAAGTACTACAATGAAGATCTTGCTGATATTAAAACAGCAAGTGATATCGATCAACTTCCTGATTTTACTGGAAAGAAAGTTCTTCTAATAGGAACACATTCATTTAGTGAAACTCAGATTGAGTATCGTGAAAGAATCATCAAGAAAGTTGGTGCTTGCGATTGGCTAATTTTATTTCAATGTGAATTTAATGGTAGTATTGATAATCTAAATTGGTTTATCAACACATTCCCTGAATTAACGAAAACAAATATCACCATGTATTGTGTCCCGTGGCATACATATCAAGGTGGTAATCTATATGTGTTTGCAGAACCCAAATGAAAGGAAGTAATATATTATGAAACTTGATACTCGAACTGTGCAGGTCCTTCGTAATTTTTCGACGATCAACCCGTCTTTAGTCTTTAAAAAAGGAAATATTCTATCCACCATCTCTCCTGGAAAAGCGGTGATCGCCACTGCTAAATTAGATATTTCCTTTCCTCAAGACTTTGCAATCTACGATCTTTCTGAATTTTTAGGCGCTCTATCATTGTTCAATGAACCTGAACTTGATTTTGGTACACGCTCTGTTACTATTCAATCAGGTCGTAGTAAAGTAGTTTATATCTATGGAAATGAAGATAACATTGTAAAACCACCTTCACTCGATAAACTTAAACTGCCTGAAACTGTATACGAGTTTGATCTTCCATCTGATGTTCTTTCTCGAGTAATGAAAGCAATGGGAACTTTTAAACTTCCTGAACTTGCAGTCACAAGCAAAGACGGTGAAGTTCAAGTGCAAGCGATTAATCATAAGAATCCTACTGGTAATGCATTTAGTGAATTTGTTGGTGATTGTGAAACTGCCTTTAGAGGAATCATTCACGCAGAAAATCTAAAGATGATTCCTGATTCATATCATGTAACACTCACACAAGGTCTTGCTAAATTTATTAGCAAGGATATTGAATACTATATTGCCGTTGAGGCGGAATCGGAGTTTTGATGACAGTTCAAATTTTAAAATTAATTACAGGTGAAGAACTTATCGGTAAAATTGTAGCTAATGATTTTGCTGGAATTATAATCGACAATCCTGCTAATATTCATATGGCTCCTACACAGGATAGTAAAATGCAACTTTACTTAATTCCTTATGCGCCTTACGCGGAAAAAGATCAGTTTACTTTAAAGCAAGAACATGTTATAATGCAGTATGAACCCAATACTGACCTGCTAAATAAGTATAATCATATGTTTGGTTCAGGTATCCAGATTGCAGGCGCAGGTTCTTTGTAGTAACTCTTTGAGGATTTTATATTATGAATGTACGTGACCACTTTTTGTGGGTAGAGAAGTATCGTCCTAAGACTATTGATAAGACGATTCTTCCAGCAAATCTTAAATCAGTATTTCAGCAATTCGTCGATCAAAAAAATGTTCCTAATCTTCTCTTGTGTGGTAAAGCGGGTGTAGGTAAAACTACAGTTGCTCGTGCCATGCTTGAGGAGCTTGGTTGCGACTATATCATCATCAATGGTTCGATGAATGGTAATATCGATACTCTTCGTGTAGAGATCAAGAACTTTGCGTCCACTGTGTCATTTGTGGGAGGGCGTAAATATGTTATACTTGATGAAGCAGATTATTTAAATCCTAATTCAACTCAACCAGCTCTTCGTAATTTCATGGAAGAGTTTAGTAAAAACTGTGGATTTATTTTAACTTGTAACTTCAAGAATAAGATCATTGATCCACTGCAATCTCGGTGTTCTGTTGTAGACTTTACTATTCCTAAAGAAGAACGTACTGCTATGGCAGGTGGTTTCTTTAAGTTAGTATGTAATATTCTTGAGACTGAAAGTGTTAAATTTGATCCTAAAGCTGTAGCAGAAGTAGTTAAGAAACATTTTCCCGATTGGCGTCGGGTGTTAAATGAACTTCAACGGTATTCAGCAACAGGTAAAATTGATTCTGGTATCCTTACTGATATTAAACAAGTAAGTATTAAATCTCTTGTTAAATATATGAAAGATAAGAACTTTACTTCTGTTCGTAAATGGGTAGGAGAAAATTCTGATGTAGACACTTCATCATTCTTTAGAGATCTTTACGATAATTCGTCAGAATTTTTAGAGACTAAAAGCATTCCTCAGTTAGTTCTTATCCTAGCAGATTATCAGTATAAGGCAGCATTTGTTGCAGACCAAGAAATTAATATCGCAGCATGCTTGACTGAAATAATGGTAGAGTGTGCATTCAAATGATGTGGCGACTATGGGCAAAAGCAATAGGTGAAAAACATGGCGTCACTGATAGTGAAGCAGATCAAATAGCAATAATAAGGACAATCATTGTAATGACATATATAGTTACAAATATTTTTATTATTGCAGGAATCATTAGACATTGGTGAGATCATTATGACAAGAACAGAAATAAGTGTTTTCTTTGGAGACCAAAGAGAATGCAGAGTATCATATGATACTACAACAGAATCATATAAAGTTCTTATGATAGACTATGAAAAAAATCTACACCGAGAGCACACATATTCCCATCGGCAGTTAGCTGAAGATGCTGCTGAGGATTGGTGTCTATGAGTCCATTTGACTTCGTTACTGCTATTAATTCTACTAAAAAGAATCTTATTAACGAAGATCCTGCCTTAGAGAAAGAATATAACCCATTTTTGACTAATAAAGCTCTATCTTATTTCACTGATACAATCATGGATGCAAACCAGATGAATATGCATCATGGGATAGACAATAAACTTCAATTTGATTATTTAATAAATATCATTAGGCCCGGTAAGAGATTCTCTAAATGGGCTAAGAAGGTTGAAAACAATGATCGAGATTTAGTTAAGACTTATTATGGTTATAATGACCGTAACGCCGATGTTGCTTTGTCATTGCTTTCCGCCGAACAGTTAAAAATAATAAGAGAAAGACTGGAAAATGGTGGAGTTAAAAAATGAACATAGTTGAAACACTCATTGAAGTGAAATTGAACGAACAAGATGACTTTCTTAAAATTAGAGAAACTCTTTCTCGTATTGGTATAGCAGCCAAGAAGGAACGTAGACTGTATCAGTCATGCCATATTCTTCATAAGCAAGGTAAATACTACATCGTGCATTTCAAAGAATTATTCGCATTAGATGGAAAGCCTACTAACTTCTCTGATGAAGATAAAGGCCGTCGTAATACGATCATTGCATTATTAGAGGAATGGGGACTGGTGAAGATAGTAAATATATCTGCTATTGAATCACCAAAAGCAACATTGAATAATATTAAGATCTTGCCTTATGGGCAAAAAGATGAATGGGAATTGTGCACTAAGTACAATATTGGACGTAAGTAAATATAGGAGTTTGTTATGTATTTGAATATTGTAGATCTTCCAGGTGATAGCTTGGAGTATGAAACACTTTTTGAAGCAGCTAGTGCAATTAAAGGTGTTCCTGGAATGACATGTGAATTGGGAGTTCGGCGTGGTGGTGGCTCTAAGATGATTATCGAAGGTTGTTTTAGTAACGATGATCTAAATAGAACACACATTTGTGTAGATCCATATGGTAATATTGATTATCCTCGTGGAGATGAAGGTGAGATTATTCATCAAGACTATCATAACCAAATGCGCAATGATTGTTTGAAGAATATCTACGCCATGTATCAAGAACATCCTGTTAATGTTCTATTCTTTGTAATGGAAGATACAGAGTTCTTTAAACGTTTTGGTGATGGTGTTCCCATCTATAATGAGTATAAGCAGATTATCAATCAATATGCATTAGTTCATTTTGATGGTCCTCATGCTTCTCATATTCTATATCCTGAGATTGACTTCTTTAAAACAAGAGTGTCTCCTGGAGCAATGTTCGTATTTGATGACATATTAGAATATAATCATGATAAAGTTGAAGAGTATTTACTAAATGATAATTGGCAATTAGTGAAAAAAGGGCAACGAAAAGCTTCTTATAAGAAACTTTGATAATTTTTGTGTACTTTATAATGAAGTCTTGATATAATAAAAGAGAATTACGGTGTGGTGTAATGGTAGCACTGCAGTCTCCAAAACTGCCTGTCGCGGTTCGAGTCCGTGCATCGTAGCCCATAAAGCTTTATCATGAAAAATATAAACATAGAAGAAGTTAAAGCTTTCATTTTAGCACAATCTCCGGAAACAAAGATATATTTGGGCGCTGATTCAGAGCGTTCAAGGATCAATGGAGTTTGGTATGCAGATTATACTGTTGCTGTAGTAATTCATATTGATGGTTGTCATGGATGTAAAATATTTGGTGACTTTAAACGTGAAAGAGATTATGATCAACGTAAAGATAAACCAACTTTACGGTTAATGCAAGAAGTTTATAAAGTATCAGAGATGTTCCATAAACTAGCAGATGTAATAGAAGATCGTCATGTTGAAGTTCATCTTGATATTAATCTAGATCAACGTTATGGATCTTCTTGTGTAGTACAACAAGCAATTGGTTATATTAAAGGTACATGCAACGTGGAACCAATGGTAAAACCAAACGCATTTGCTGCTTCATATGCAGCAGATAGATTGAAGTTTGTATTAGCAGCATAATGCGGATGTAGCTCAGTTGGTAGAGCGTCTGCCTTCCAAGCAGAATGTCGTCAGTTCGAACCTGATCATCCGCTCCAATATAAATAAACCTGTAGATGCCTTAGGGATCTACATTTTAATTACTCGCTTAATAGGAGAAAAAAGCATGACCGTGAATCATCTAGCAATGTTTGGCCCCGGTTTTAAGGACTTTGATAAACATTTTGTTGGTTTTGATGAACAACTCAACAGACTAACTAAGCTTCATAATGACCTAACCAAAAACATTCCGAACTATCCTCCATACAACATCAAAAAAGTTGATGAAAACAGATACGTCATTGAACTTGCCGTTGCTGGTTTTTCTAAACAAGAACTAGACGTTGAGATCAATGAAGGCATTCTTACAGTAAAGGGCAGTTCAATACTTGGATCGGAAACAGAAGAAAGTGACAATGTCAACTATCTGTGGAAAGGTATCTCCGATCGCGCTTTCACTCGTTCATTCACTATTGCAGATTCTGTAGAGATTAAGAACGCAGAATATATTAATGGTCTATTGAAAATCTGGTTAGAAAGACTAATTCCAGAAGCTAAGAAAGCAAAGAAAATTTCTATCAAAGAAAAATCTGATGAGTAATCATCGTCTTTCTAAGTAAAAGAAAACCAGGGGCGAAAGCCCCTGTGTACTTATTATTGAATCTAGTATATAATGACTGAATGAATAAATTTTATACAAATGTTTACCAACAAGGTAACAACATCCTCGTCCGTGGTTACGATAACGGTTCTCAATTTAAATTGAAAGTTGGTTATAAACCAACGATGTATGTTCTATCATCTGCAACAAAAGAGAAATCTGAGTTTAAGACTCTTGATGGACGCACAGCATATCCCATCAAATTTGATTCTATTCGTGATTGTCGCGACTTCATCTCTCGATATGAAGAAGTAAATAACTTCGAAATCTTTGGTAACTCAAGTTACACTGCGCAGTTCATTAGTGATGTTTATTCGGGTGAAGTTAAGTATGATCCTGATTTAATTCGCATTTATTCTTTAGATATAGAAACTGCAACTGAAGAAGGTTTCCCAAATATCAAAGCTGCGAATGAAGAACTATTGCTTATCACTATTCAAGACAACAAATCAAAACATATTACAACGTTTGGTTCACGTCCATTTACTGGAACAAAGAAACCATTCACTGAATATATTGAATGTAAGAATGAATTTGATTTGATCGCTAAGTTCCTTGATCGTTGGGAAAGAATTAATCCTGATGTTGTAACTGGTTGGAACATCGACTTCTTTGATATTCCATATCTCGTTCGTCGTATCGAGCGCATCATGCCTGAAGGTGCATCACGTCGTCTATCACCATGGATGTTGATTAATGAACGCACTGTTGATATGCGTGGCAATGAAGAGATCACGTATGAGATCCCTGGTGTTGCGATCGTTGATTATCTAAACCTTTATAAAAAATACACATACACAGCACAAGAATCATATCGACTTGACCACATCGCTTTTGTAGAACTTGGTGAAAATAAAATTGATCACAGTGAGTATGAGAACTTTAAAGAGTTCTATACAAAAGATTGGAATAAGTTTGTCATCTATAATATTCGAGATGTAGATCTTGTTGACCGCCTTGAAGATAAGATGAAGCTTATTCAACTGCTTCTTACTATGGCATATAATGCTAAGATCAACTATCAAGAAGCATTTGGTCAAGTTCGAATGTGGGATACAATAATCTACAATCATTTACGTGATAAGAATGTTGTTATTCCACAGAAGAAACGTACAAGTAAATCAGAAGCATTTGAAGGTGCTTATGTTAAAGATCCAATATGTGGTATGCATAAGTGGGTTGCATCATTCGATTTAAATTCTCTGTATCCACATCTTATCATGCAGTATAATATATCACCTGAAACATTGGTGCATAATTATATGGTTAATACAAATGTTGAAAAGTTGTTGAATAAAGAAGTTAATATTGATAATATTAAGAATCAAAATTATACGATGACTGCAAACGGTTGGTGTTATCGTAAAGATATAAAAGGTTTCCTGCCTGAGTTAATGGAAAAGATGTATACTGATCGATCTAAGTTTAAGAAGCAGATGTTAAAGATTCAGCAAGAGTATGAAAAGACTAAAGATGAATCTCTACAAAAAGAAATATCACGTCTAAATAATCTTCAAATGGGTTTGAAGATCGCAATGAATTGTGCTTATGGCGCGATTGGTAATCAATACTTCCGTTATTATGATATTCGTATCGCTGAAGGTATTACATTATCTGGTCAATTGAGTATTCGTTGGATCGCGAATAAACTTAATGAACATATGAATGAACTATTAAAGACTGAGAGTGATTATGTTATCGCTATCGATACCGATTCTGTTTATCTATCACTTCAAAAGCTGGTTGAAAAAATATACGGTGTTGATGGTTCAGTAGCGATATCAGGATCTAAAGTTATTGATTTCATGGATAGAGTTTGTGAACTACAAATACAACCATATATCGATGAGTCGTATCAAGAACTTGCGAGTATGATGAATGCCTTCTCTCAGAAGATGATTATGAAGCGAGAAGTACTTGCTGATAAGGGTATTTGGGTTGCAAAGAAAAGATATATTCTGAATGTGCATAACTCAGAAGGTGTTCAATACGCAAAGCCAAAAGTTAAGGTGATGGGTCTTGAGATGGTTAAGTCTTCAACACCAATGGTAGTTAGAAATAAATTTTCAGATTTTCTACAGATAATTCTTCATCGAGATGAAAGTGCTCTTCAACAGGCAGTAAAAGATTATCGTGAAGAGTTTAGATCACTATCTCCTGCTGAAGCAGCATTTCCACGTGGTATTAATGACTTAAAGAAGTATATGGATAAGTCAACAATCTATGGTAAAGGAACCCCTATCCATGTTCGTGGTGCTTTGTTATTCAATGATCTTCTTGTTAAGAATAAACTTGATAAGAAACATCAATTGATCAATGAAGGTGATAAGATTAAATTCCTTTATCTTCGTAAACCTAATAAGATCAACGAGAATGTAATCTCATTCATAAATACTCTTCCAAAAGAATTTAATTTAGATGAGTATATTGATTATGATCTTCAGTTTGAGAAATCATTTCTTGATCCACTGCAGATTATTCTTGATGCCATCAATTGGAAATCAGAAAAGAAAGCAACTTTACAGGACTTTTTCTCATGAAAACAACAACGGATTTAGATGATGATTTTGATTTTGGTTTTTCTGTAGTAAGTGAAGATGAACTAAGGACGATGGAAAAACAATTGCAGACTGAACTTCAACAGTCAACAGTGGTTGTGCATGAAACTAAAAATAAATTAGAAGGTATGAGGAATATGATTTTACCTCTTCTTAAGAATCTAATGGCAAATCCTGATAAAGAATATATCTATTGGCCAAATAGGACGGAGAAGATAAAAACCTTTATAGCTAAATTGGACAAATACGTCAATGATTAATTATCTTGCTTTATTAAGTGCAATCTTTATATCTGCAGTTGCTGCTTACTATTCTATAGTAGGCCTTGTTGCTATTTTCTCTGCTTCGGCTATTCCTATTATAATCATGGGAAGTGCATTAGAGTTTAGTAAACTTGTAGCTGCATCATGGGTATATGATAATTGGGATATAGCTCCTCGTGCTGTTAGATATTATCTAGTAGGTGCAGTTATATTGTTGATGTTCATCACAAGTATGGGTATCTTTGGATTCTTATCTAAAGCGCATATGGATCAAACATTAGGCGCAAATACAAATACTATTGTTATTAAGAACCTTCAAAGAGAGATTGAAAGTGAAGAAAAAAATATTGGAAATAATCAAACTAGTCTCGATACTCTCGATCGACTCGTGTCTTCTGCTGATCCAAAAGATGCTAATGTTATTCGCGTACGACAGAAAAAAGAACGAGAGGCCATTAGTACTAATATACGTACTTCGAATAATAAAATTAAGGACCTCAATACTGAGTTAACTCCGCTCTTAAAAGAGAATGCATCATTTACAGCAGAAGTTGGTCCTATAAAATACATAGCAGATCTAGTCTATGGTGAAGATTCAAATAAGTATTTAGATAATGCGATTCGGTGGGTGATTATAATTATTGTTATGGTGTTTGATCCATTAGCAGTTATCTTACTAATAGCTGCAAACATTGGGTTAAATAAAAAACCAGAAAAACCTGTAGTTGAAAGAAAGCCAAGAGAAAAGAAAGATAAGTCCTCTTGGATAGATGCAACTAGAGACTTTCTGGATAAAAAGAAGAATGATGTAATTCGTATAAACCGCAAGTCAATCATGAAAATAGATTAAGGAGAATATCATGTTAAAATTTTTAAAATCCATTTTTGCAATTCCAAGTGCTGAAGAAATTAAAAAAGAAACTGAAGCTAAAGTGCAACCTACTACACCGATTCAGCCAGTTATTAATCAACCACCAGCACAAACTCCACCAGCTCCGAAACCTGCTCCTAAGACAAAGAAAGCTGCTGCTCCTAAAGTTAAAGCTACTCCAGCAAAAACTACTACTAAGAAAGTTCCAGTAAAGCCGAAGAAAAAATAATGTACTTAATTTTTGTTATGAGTTATAATGCTATAGTCGGTCTAAACATGGAGATAAGATGAGCAATTTTTTTAAGGATTTGATAAATGATATCAAAGATGAAGATACTACTTTGGCCAGTGACGGCGCTGGTAGTGCTGAGTTTACTGGTTTTGTTGATACTGGTAGCTATATTCTCAACGCTGTTTTCTCTGGTAGCATCTATGGTGGCATACCTAATAACAAGATTACTGCTTTTGCAGGAGAGTCTGCTACTGGTAAAACTTTCTTCGTACTTGGTGTCCTTAGAGCCTTCCTTGACAAGAACCCAACAGGAGGAGTTGTCTACTACGATACAGAAGCCGCAGTGACAAAAGAAATGATGGAAGAAAGAGGTATTGATACTACACGTGTTATTATCTCTGAGCCATCTACGATTCAAGGTTTTCGTTATCACGCTCTTAAGACAATTGAAGCATACGAAAAGACTCATAAAGATAAACGTCCACCTATGATGTTCATCCTTGATTCTTTGGGTATGATGTCAACTACTAAAGAGATGGAAGATACTGCTGAAGGTAAAGAAACACGTGATATGACAAAGGCTCAGATCATCAAAGCAACTTTCCGTGTTCTTACATTGAAACTTGCACGTGCTAAGATCCCTATGTTAGTTACTAATCACGTTTATGCAGCAGTTGGCTCTTACGTTCCAATGAATGAGATCGCTGGTGGTTCAGGTCTTAAGTATGCAGCATCTACTATCGCAATGCTTTCAAAGAAGAAAGATAAAGATGGTACTGATATTATTGGTAACATTATTCGTGTAAAGATGTATAAATCGCGCATGTCAAAAGAGAATGGACAAGTTGAAGTTAGGTTGTCTTATTCTAGAGGTCTTGATAAGTATTATGGCCTTCTAGATCTTGCTGAGAAGTATGAAATCATCAAGAAAGTTTCTACTCGTTATGAACTACCTGATGGAACTAAGGTCTTTGGTAAGAACATCAATGAAAATCCAGAAAAGTATTTTACACCTGAGATTTTACAACTACTTGATGATGCTGCTAAACTTGAGTTTAGTTATGGTGGTGCTTCACCAGCAGATCTAGAAGATGTAGAAGAAAATGAGCTCGAAAGTGTTGAATGATAGAAAATACAATTCTGAGTAACCTTATCTCGAATGAGGATTATGGTCGCAAGACCATTCCTTATTTGAGGTCTGAGTATTTTACAGATAACGATCAAAGAATTGTTTTTGGTCTTATCGAAGAGTATGTAAAGACGTATAATAAATTCCCAAATAAAGAAGCATTATCTGTTGATCTTCATGGTTTAGAAGGTTTAACTGATTCTCAATTTGCTTCTATTCAAAGTAAGATTAATGAGCTACAAGTATCTGAAGTAAATGATGAGTGGCTTCTTGATAATACTGAAAAATTCTGTCAAGACAAAGCTATCTACAATGCCATCATGGATTCTATTCGTATCCTTGATGATAAGTCTGGTAAAACAAGTAAGGGAATGATCCCCGATGTTTTAACTAAAGCGTTATCAGTATCTTTTGATACACATATTGGTCATGATTTTATTGATGATGCAGATAGTCGTTTTGAATTTTATCATCGAACTGAAGTAAGGATTCCATTTGACCTCGAATATTTTAATAAAATCACCAAAGGCGGTGTCCCTAAAAAGACGCTTAATATTGCCCTTGCTGGTACTGGTGTCGGTAAGTCTTTGTTCATGTGTCATTGTGCTGCCGCCAACCTTACCAAAGGAAACAACGTCTTGTACATCACCCTCGAAATGGCCGAAGAAAAAATTGCAGAAAGAATCGACGCAAACTTGCTCGACGTCACAATCGACGAGTTAAGTCTTCTAACTAAAGAGTCTTATGATAAAAAGATGAATCGGTTAAAAGATAAGACTAAAGGTAAACTAATCATAAAGGAATATCCTACTGCTTCTGCAGGATCTGGCAACTTTCGTCATCTTCTAAATGAATTGAAGATGAAGAAAGATTTTATTCCTGATGTCATCTATATCGATTATCTAAACATCTGTTCTTCTTCTAGACTTAAGTATGGAGCGAATGTAAATAGCTATACGTACGTTAAAGCTATTGCAGAAGAACTTCGTGGTTTGGCTGTAGAGTATAATGTTCCTATCTTCTCTGCTACTCAAACAACTCGTTCTGGTTTTTCTAATTCGGATGTAGGTCTTGAGGATACTTCAGAATCTTTTGGTCTTCCTGCAACTGCAGATTTTATGTTTGCACTTATCTCGACTGATGAGCTTCATGCTTTAAATCAGATGATGGTTAAACAATTAAAGAATCGTTATGCTGATCCTTCTATTAATAAACGATTTGTTATTGGTGTTGATCGAGCTAGAATGAAACTCTATGATGTAGAACAATCTGCACAAGAAGATCTTCTAATCGATGATACTCCGCTTATGGATCAATCACCTTTTGGCCAAGGTATGAAAGCAGAACGTAAGCCATCCTTTGATGGTTTCAAATAAGCAATATTGTCATCTAGATATTAAAAAATAACTGTGTACTTCTTTGTGATTTTGGTATATAATTAACCACAAATGGAGAAAGGTATGAGTAAACCACAGATTAGAATATCTGGTGTGATGCCTATTGAAATGAAAAACCATTTCCGTGATGCAATAGAATATTATGCAAATCATTTAATGGCTCCACAATTAGTAGTAAATTTAAATATTCATTTAAGATATAAACATGAACTTGAAGGTGATACACAAGGCGAATGTGAAGTATTATCTGAATCATTAACTCCTCGTCGTTTTAAAATTACTATCACTCCACTATCAAATACTAGAGCTAATCGAATAGACGTATTTCGTACATTAGCGCATGAGATGGTACATGTAAAGCAGTTTGCGTATAAGCAATTGAAGTATATGACAAGGAGTGTAGAAAAAAATAAATGGAAAGGAAGATATATTAATCAAGATAAGATAAAGTATGAAAAGCTTCCATGGGAAAAGGAAGCATTTAGAAGAGAAGAAAAGTTGTTACTGTATTATATTGCTAACAGTGATTCATTTGATTATTTTTTTGGATAAATTATGACTACAGATACTGATTTTGATACTATCGATCAAGCACTAGTTGCTAGTGTTGAGAAAGAAATTAATGATATTAAAAATTACATTAAGGGATTACTAATAGATGAAAACGTTCCAGCAGTGTGCATTACTTTCACCAAAAAAGATGGCTCAGAAAGGGTCATTAAGTGTACGCTTGTCGAGTCAAGAATCCCGGAAAACAAAAGACCTAAAGAAAAAACAACTAGCGTATCTTCTGACGAAGCAATCAGAGTTTTTGATTTAGAGAAACAGGATTGGCGGTCATTCCGTTGGGATTCTGTTAAATCATTTGGGTTTGATCTATCATGAAAACTGCATGGGCTCATTATAGTGGATTATGGTTCACTTTGATAGTGAATCCTTTTCAGTGGCATATTATGCCGAATGTTCTTCATGGTTTTGATTGTTGTGTGCAAGAGCAAAATTGGACTGTTAGATTTTTATTTTTAGAAGTTAAACTAGTATTGAATACGGATTTTTAATGAACGATTTATTTTATGGCATTTTTGATTGGATAAAAAATGATTGGCGCTCTAATCGTAACCGTTTTATTGTTGAGTTGTTGGCTTGGGGGATTAGTATTGGCTGTAGTATTACAATGGCACTTACGGTACCAAATCCTCCGTTACTCTTTCTTTATCCTGTGTGGATTACTGGGTGTGGTTTGTATGCTTGGGCTGCTTTTAGTAGGAAATCATTTGGCATGCTCGCTAATTACTGTTTGCTTGTAACTATTGATTTTATTGGTTTAACCCGTATGTTATTGACATAAGTAATCAGGAGTTAAAAATTAATATTTTCTACTTACATAATGATCCAAAGGTATGTGCAGAAATGCACGTTGATAAACACTGCGTAAAGATGATTCTTGAATATGCTCAACTTCTTTCTACTGCTCATCGGGTTCTTGATGGTACTCCCACTGTTGTACGCGGAGCTACAAATGCCAGAAAACGAACTGCATATATACTGGCTGATAATCGTGATGATGTGCTTTATAGTGCCACTCATATCAACCACCCTTCAGCTATTTGGGTAAGACAGTCTGATAAAAATTATGATTGGCTATTTAGTTTGTATCAAGCATGCTTAGATGAATATACGTATCGTTATGGTAAAGTGCATGCATGTTCTAGACTAGAAATGGCACTAGCTAGAGTTCCAAATAATATTCCACAGAAGCCATTCACTGAACCGACACCAGCAATGCCAGACGATGTAAAGGTTGCTGGTAATTCAGTTGCTTCTTACCGTAATTATTATGTAAATAATAAATCACATCTTGCAGAATGGAAAAACCGCTCTGTACCTGAATGGTATACGGCAAATACTCAAGCATAATATTTTCTGCAGTTTGTTACATTTCTGTTTCAAAGCTGTAAAATTATAGATATTAAACCTGCAAAAATAAAATCGGTCACGCACATATGGTGACTCTGGATCCGTAACCAGACCTCTAATGGATAAAACCTACCGTAGCATTTTCATCTCAGACGTTCACCTTGGCACTAAAGACTGCAAAGCTGGACAACTTAATAATTTCCTTAAACATAATACGTGTGAGACATTATATCTTGTTGGTGATATAATTGATGCATGGAAAATCAAACAAAACAAATGGCGTTGGAAACAAAGTCATACTAATGTAGTTCGTAAAATATTAAGTCATGCTAAATGTGGTACTAAAGTAATTTACGTAGTTGGTAATCATGATGAATTTTTACGACCATACTTACAATATAATTTAAATTTTGGTATGATAGAGATTACAAACCAAATTGAACATATTGGTGTTGATGGTAAGCATTATCTTGTTACGCACGGCGATCTATTTGATGGTATCACAAGATTAGCACCATGGTTATCTTTTTTAGGAGATAAAGCATATGACTTTATCTTATCAGTTAATAGCAAATTTAATTGGATCTCACATAGAATGGGTTTTGGCTACTTTAGTCTTAGCCGCTTTCTTAAGCACAAAGTAAAAAAGGCAGTAGATTTTATGTTTCAATTTGAGAAAAATCTAGCTGCACATTGTAAAAAGAAAGGTTATGATGGAGTAATATGTGGTCACATACACCATGCAGAGATTAAAGAGATTGATGGTGTGACTTATATGAATGATGGAGATTGGGTAGAATCAATGACAGCATTAGTTGAGCATCATGATGGATCATGGGAAATAGTAACATGGACACAGGAGAACGACAATGTGGTTGATGATATTGATAGCGGTCCACGTGACCAATCCAAATGATATACCAGGAAAAATTAATTTACAATTCCAAACACAGCAACAGTGTGAGCAGGCTCTACAATCTATGACGTACTGGTTAAAGTTTGAAAAATTTAAGGTTGAAGGTAAATGCCAGAAAATGTAATATATCATTAAGGGAGCTTCGGCTCCCTTTTTTATTTTCTATAAATACTTAGTTAACGTTTATGGAGATACCATGAGTGCAGCATCAGACAAATATGAAAAAGATGTAGCAGATAATGTCAATAAAATCCCAGGAGTGAAAGCTACACGTCCTCCAGGAGATACTGCATACGCAGACGTATTGATTAAATATAAGAAACTTGAACACTGGATGGAAGTCAAGATGAACCATACTGACAATCTATCTAATCCTCGTGTATTTTATGAAAATGGCAAATGGCAAACTACATATAAAACTCCATCTGCAAAAGCGGCAGTCGATATTCTTAATAGTTCTACACAGACTGAAGCATTCCTAAAAGCTATTGCGAAGTATTCAGGAATTCCTTTTAAGAGCTTAAAGATTCCAACAACTAAAAGCGGGTTAAAAGAACCAGGAGCTGTACCACTTATGGTAATGAAGAAGTATTTTGATCAGCCTGGCATTAATCGCTACATTGCTAATAAAGAAAAGATGGATCTAGGTAAAGTGGTAACAGATCATTATATTAAAGGTAAAGCACAACCTGCATATTATATGCAGGCAGGAGATGACTTCTATAGAATCTCAAATGTTGATCCATTTAAATTGGGTGTAACTATTCCTTTATTAAAAGGTACTGGAGACTTTAAGGTTCGTATTTCTACTCGTTCAGAGTTCTATGAAGTACAAGCTGAGATTAAAATTATGGATATGCCAAAGAGCGATTATTCTGTTAAGCCTGGAACTACTAAAAAGAATCCATTTCTTAAATGATAACTAGTTATCAAAATGAAACTGTATCATTCCGTACACATTGTCAAAAATAAACAGTGTACAAATGACTAGAAATATGGTATAATATCCTTATAGAATAAAAAAGGAAATATGTTAAGTTTCAAAGAATACAACAGTAAATTAGGTACATTATCAATATTCGATATTGATGATACGTTGTTCCACACGACTGCAAAGATCGCAGTTGTTAAAGATGGTAAGAAGATCAAGAGTTTAACGAACAATGAGTTCAATGTATATAAACTTGAAAATGGAGAGTCATTCGACTTCTCAGAATTTAGAGATGCAGAAAAGTTCTACAAAGAATCTGAGCCAATTAATAGGATGTTGACTAAAGCAAAGATCATCTTAGATCGATCAACAAGAAATGCAAAGAGTCGTGTAGTGATAGTTACTGCACGAGCAAACTTCGATAACAAAGATCGATTCTTAGAAACATTTAGTAAACACAAATTTGATATCGGTAAAGTTCGAGTAGAACGTGCAGGTAATATTAGTGGTGATATGATGCCTGCACACAAAAAAGCTATCATCATTCATAATTATTTAAGTACAGGTCAATTTAGTAAAGTAAGATTGTTCGATGATGCGATGAGTAATCTAAAAGAGTTCTTAAAGTTAAAGAATTCATTCCCAAAGATTAAGTTTGAAGCTTACTTTGCAAAACCTGATGGAAGTATAAAGACAATAAAATAATCTTCAAGATGTTCATAATTATAAATACTTGTATAGGAGGAAACTATGCATGTATATTTGACGACAAATAAAATAAACGGTAAAAAGTATATTGGGTATTCAACACGAAATGATGATTCTTATCTTGGATCAGGACCATTAATACTAGCAGCAATTAAAAAATATGGAAAACAAAATTTTGAAAAGATTATTTTAGAAGAATGTTTAAGTATAGAAGAAGTATCTAGAGCCGAAAGAAAATGGATAGAATTATATGATGCAGTAAATTCAGAAGAATTTTATAATTTGTCTGAAGGCGGTTATGGAGGCAACCCGGAAACTGTTAAAAAGTATTGGTCATTTTTAACTGAGGACGAAAGAAAATCTAGAAATTCATATATGAAAACTGTAGATAAGACTGGAAAAAATAATCCAATGTATGGGAAGTCAACTTCTAAACAAGTTAAGAAACATTGGGACAGTTTAACAGAAGAACAAAGAAGAGATAGAGTAAAAAACATGCATGGTCATGATGTGTCTGGAAATAATAACCCAATGTATGGAAGAAGCGCAGTTAAGGAAAAGAATCTAAAGTGGTATAATAATGGTGAAACTTCAATATATGTTACTGAAGGAACTCAACCAGAAGGATATGTAAAAGGACGCGGGAAAATGAAACCTAGAAAAGAAAGAAAGGAGGGCTCTGTATGCTAAAGTTTAAAGATCATATTGTTGAACAAAAGAACGTTCATATGGAGCATCTTTAGAAGATCTCATCTTCAATGAGGGTGTTGATGGAACTCGTAAAGCGATTAACTTCCTACGTGATCTTCGTGACATGCTTGCTGGTCAAACAAAGACTAAAGTTGCTGCTACTGTAAAATGGGATGGTGCTCCTGCTATATTTGCTGGTGTCGATCCTGCAGATGGTAAGTTCTTCGTTGCAAAAAAAGGAATCTTCAATAAGAATCCTGAAGTCTATAAGACCGATAAAGACATCGATGCCAATCTAAGTGGAGATCTGAATACAAAGTTTAAAGTCGCGTTAAAAGAATTCTCTAAACTTGGAATCAAGAGCGGAGTATATCAAGGCGATATGATGTTCACTAAAGGTGATGTTAAGACTGCTACTATAGGTGAAGAAGACTATATTACTTTTCATCCTAATACGATCGTCTATGCCGTTCCAGCTAATAGTGCACTTGCTAAAATGATTAATGCTGCAAATGTGGGTGTCGTATGGCATACTACGTATGAAGGTGATACTCTCGAGACAATGAAAGCATCATTTGGTAAAAGTATTATTGCAAACTTAAAGCATGTGAAGTCTGTATGGATGGATGATGCTAACTATAAAGATTATTCTGGCACTGCAACATTTACTGCAACAGAGACTGCCGAATTAACTGCAATCTTATCAAAGATCGGTAAGTTGTTTAATGCAACTACATCAGGTACAATTAACGCAATCCATCAGGATAACGATCTGTTAAACATGGTAAAGATGTTTAATAACTCTAAGATCAGGAATTCAGAGAAGATCACTAACACAAATAAGCATGTAAATGATCTCTATAATTTTATCCATGATCGCTATCAAAAAGAGATGGATAAGAAGAAGACAGAGGCTGGAAAAGCAACACAAGAAGCAGCTAGAAAGAAAGTATTAAAGTTCTTTATTGACCATGATAAGACCGACATTGCTCAAATATTCGATCTAGCAAATCTGATCATCGATGCAAAAAATATGATTATCAATAAGATGAACTCAGCAGGACATATTAAGACGTTCTTAAAAACTGCATCAGGATTCAAGACTACTGGAGTCGAAGGTTTTGTTGCTATTGATCATCTAACAGGTGGTGCAGTTAAGATCGTAGATCGTTTAGAATTCAGTCGTGCCAACTTTTCACCTGATATAATTAAAGGTTGGCAGAGATAGAAATATTATAAATAGAATTACAGTTAGGCCACGGCAACCCTGTATTGTTCGGATAAGACTAAGGTAAACTCCAATGGAAAAGAAGATTGAAATAAACAAGTCAAAGACTCCCCCAAAAGCCTCCTCAGCTGGTTTTTCGACTAGTAAGAAGCAACTTGATAAGATAGAAATAAACCCAAAGGTGCCATCCGAGGTGGCCGAACAAGCAGGTAACGCCGTGGTGCTAACTTTCGGTAGGTTTAATCCTCCTACTGTAGGACATCAAAAGCTAGTGGAAGCAGTCAAAAAGATTGCAGCAAGTAAAAGAGCAAAACCACTAGTATATCTCTCACACTCCCAAGATAGTAAAAAGAATCCATTGTCATACAAAGACAAGATGAAATATGCTCGCGAAGCATTTGGCGATCTTATGCATGTTTCAAAGGCAAAGACTATTATTGAGGTATTAAAAGAATTAGAGAACACATATAAAAATATTACAGTTGTAGTAGGTTCAGATCGTGTGAATGAATTTAGTTCACTATTAAACAAGTATAACGGAAAAGAATATAATTTTGATAGCATCGTTGTTGAATCCGCTGGTGAGCGTGATCCCGATGCAGAAGGAGTAGCAGGTATGTCAGCGTCTAAGATGAGACAAGCAGTACGAGAGAACGATATTAAGGCATTTAAGTCAGGTCTTCCATCTAAGCTTAAATCAGTAGCTACAGAGATATTCAACGTATTAAAAGTTGAGATGCATATTCGTGAAGAGATGGAAAACGAATTAGAAGCTGAAGGTCTGTTGAATGAAGCAGTATTAAATCTTCAGCAAAGAATTAAGCGTAAGATCCTTATGCGCAAGTATAAGACAAAGATTTTACGTGCCAAACAACTTGCACAACGTAGATTAGCAGGTACTCCTAAGTTAAAAGCTAGAGCGCAAAGAATGGCAAGAGATGTTGCTCGTAAGAGATTTGCAGGTCAAAGAGGTGTTAAGTATCATGAGTTATCGCCATCAGATAAAATTGCAGTTGATAGGACTATTGATAAAAAGGGAGCATTGATTAAGCGAATCGCATCACGTTTATTACCTACTGTTCGTAAGAAAGAAGTTCAAAGACTGAGATCATTTAATTTAGGTCAAGCTATGAAAGCACAACCTATTAAGCCTGTGAAAGAGGAAAACGATATTATGGAAATGGTTTCATTTAAAGAGATGTCACAGCAAGTAAAACGCCGCGGTCGTCCAGCTAAACCTGAGACGCTTGCTAAACGTGCAGCTGCAGCAAAAGTAAAAGCTAAAGAAGATGGTGAAGAGGATTACGGTCCAGATAATGGTCGTGAAGCAGATCAGAATCTGATTATTCAACTTCAAAAATCCATCTCAATGCATGGTAAAAAGGATGTTACGTTTGATCAAGGTCCTGCAGTAATGATTAAACCAGATCAAGCTCGTAAAGCGCTCGATCATTATTTCGGGCTTAAGAAGCCCGCTGATAAACTAGCATTCATTAAAAATGCAAGTGCTAACTATACTAACTTCAAGAAGATGATCGGTGAAGAGAAAGATGACACCGATGAGTTATTGACGATCATTGAAAATGTAATGGATCGTATCGAGATGACCGAGATCAGTGAAGAAGCTGTTGATGGTCTAAAGAAAAAAGCAGAAAAATCAGGTGTGTCTCTTGGTATTCTAAAGCAAGTATTTAAGCGTGGAATGGGTGCATATAAATCGAGTCACCGTCCTGGAACAACACCACAACAATGGGCATTTGCACGAGTAAATTCATTCTTATCTGGTGGTAAGACAAGAACAACTGCTGATGCAGATCTATGGGCAAAGGTGAAAAAAGAAGGTCTTAATGAAGCTGGTCTTTGGGCCAATATTCATGCCAAGCGTGAACGTATTAAGAATGGTTCAGGTGAGCGTATGCGTAAGCCAGGTTCAAAAGGTGCACCAACTAAAGATGCATTAAAGAGCGCTCAAGAAGCTTTTAAGATGCCTAAAGAAACTGCTGCAGAAAAAGCGTATCGTCGTCATCAAGAACTTCGTAAGAAATCTGGTCTACCTGATCCTGAAGAGTATAAGAAGAGAATTGCTCAAAAGCAGAAAGAGATCGATGCACTTAGAAAAGAAGAAGTAGAGATCAATGAAGATGCAGCTTCACATCTAAGAGCTGCTGCAGCCATGGCTAAAGCGGGTAAACACGTTGCTGCTGCGATACATAAAAAGATAGCAGGTGCTCTTCAGCGTGGTGACAGTACTACAGCACAAGGGTTTAAAAGACAGCTTCAAAACGCTAGAGCAAAAACAACAAATGAGAGTTTAGGTGGATTTGAACATCATCCTGAAGTTAGAAAGATTATGTCATTTAAAGAGATGAAAGCTGCACCTAAAATGACAAGCACTACAGTTCGCTCGAGTAAGCAAATGGAGAATGATCCTGAAGATCAGATCTTTGTTGGTTCATATCGTTCAAAGCATTTTGAAACAAGTCCTGAAGCACAAAAGCTTTACATGAATCTTCCAAAAGGAACTGATCCAAACATGGCATCGATGGCTGCACAAGAACAAGATAACCTATTTGGAATCTGGAAGAAAGTTCAAGTATCTAAGTTTGCAACTCCAGAAGATGTTGCAGCAGCAAAACTAGCAGCAATGAAAGTAATGAAGTTTGCTGGTGATATGAACCTCAATTCAGAGCATGGTTATGTTGTTGATATATACAGAAAGATCGTAGATGCTCAAAGTGGAAATACTGAACGTCCACCATCAGCGCATCTTGCTGATGACCCACGTTTCCAAACATTACCTAAAAACCTGAATCAAGAACCAGGTCCAGGTAATGATAAGGATGTTGATAACCTATCTAATTATTTGATCTCGCGTAATATTAAAGCACAGCGAAAATTGAAGATTATTGATAATGACTAATTAATAAATATTGGATAATATATGAAAACATTAAAAAACCACATGGAAGAAAAGTACTGGGACGAAGGCGAAGTTGTCCAAGAATGGACTGAGCAAGAGTTCGTTGAAGTACTTCTAGAATCAGACTATCATGGGCATAAAGTCAAGTTAGATAAGCCATTCTCAGGTGATTCTAAGCATAAGCGTTATGTTTACGTAAAAAACGATAAAGGCAATATCATTAAGCTCGGTTTCGGTGATCCGAATATGGAGATTCGTAGAGATAATCCCGATGCTAGAAGAAGCTTTAGAGCAAGACATCATTGTGATACAGATCCAGGACCAAAATGGAAAGCACGTTATTGGTCTTGCAGATTTTGGTCATCAACACCAGTTAACAAATTAGATTAAGGACGTATTATGTCAGTCGAAAAAGAAATCAGAAAGATTCTTGCAGAGGCAACTCCTGCATCAGTTAGAGCAAAACAAGATCTAGTACGTTCAGGTCTAGGCCATGATAAGAATGCATCGGCTGTTATGAAGGCTTTAGAAAATCCAGAAGCATCGATGAAGAATCCAGCTAAGCGTGAGATGCTTCTTAAGGTTATGCAAGATCTTCTAGATGTGGTTGTTAATGATCAATCAATGATGTCGAAGACTAAGACAGCTCTTCGTAAAGAAGAAGTCGAAGAGATTGAAGAGAAACTTGTTGGTGGCCAGAAAAAGATCGACGTTAATAAGAATGGCAAGCTTGATGCTGAAGACTTCAAGAAACTTCGTATGAAGAAAGAAGAAGAAGAAAAAGCTGAACAGATGATTGAAGCTAAGAAGTCTAAAAAAGACGAAGAAGATGATGAAGAAGAAAACGAAGACGAGAAAGAATCTAAGAAGGCAGAGAAAGAAGAAGAAGAAGCTGATGAGAAGGACATGACTAATCCTCGTAAGAACTTCAAAGGTTTTAAAAAAGGAATGAAAGAAGATCTTCAACTAGAACAAGCTCCTGTTGCTCCAGCACCAGTTAAGCATCGTATTGCTGTTACCGTTTCTGAGCCAGATCATCCTATGGTAACTAAGCGTAAAGAACAGACTTTAAAGCATGTTATAGTTAATCATGGACCAAATAAAGAATCTGCTCAAAAACTTGGTGAAAAGTTTTATAAGAAGAGGGGCTATAAAGTTCATGGCTCTGAGCACGCAGGAATTAAAGAAGAAGTTGAACTAGACGAATCTGTAAATCGTCCTCAACCCAATTTACCGTCAATGTCATCGGATCAAGCAGTTGCCAATGCACAAAATGCGGTTCAAAGACAAAAAAAATATTTGGAACTTTTAAAAGCACAAGATAAAACTACAGATTACGAAACACAACGACGTAAAAAAGAAAATCCAATCCCAAAAGAAGATGGTTTTCTACGTAGTCTAAGTATGAAGAATGAAGCTGCATTTGGTAAAGATAAAGCTGCAAATCTAAAAGCTGCATTAGATCGTCATTCCGAAAAAGCAATTGCTGCTAATAAATCTGGTGATGATATGGCAGTTAAAGTGCATCAGTCAAAGATGAATATGCTCAAGAATAAGATGGCTAAGATGTCTAAAAATGAATCTGTAACTACTGATTATAATATGGTTAAAGGTCAGACACAGAATAAAAATCCAACTAAAAAGCTTGCTACTGATTATACTGCAGTTATTAGAAACATTAAAACTGATAAGACTGCTGCAAAGGGACTTAAAGAAGGTTATAGCGAAGATGATATCGCTAACGGCGGCACGGTTATCTATAAGCACGAAGGTAAACACCATATAAGCAAAGTATCTCATAAAACTGGCGGTAGTGCAGGAACTAAAGTTCATACAGCATCAAAGCACGTAGTACCACTTCATAAGGTTGTTAGCACTGATAAATCAGATTGGAATAAATTTAAAAATGCTGCAGTTAAAGAAGAGATCAATCAAATTTATGAATTGAAAAAGACTACACTTAAATCTTATCTTCAAAAGAAGACAAATAAGCCGGGTGTTCCTTCACAGAAAGACGTATCAGGTATGGCAAACGCAACAGTACGTTTGATGAATAAAAAACCTACATCAGAAGATGTTCAGATCGATGAAGTGTCACAAAAGACTGTAAGCGATTATAAAGCAAAAGCTAGTGAGTATATTAAGAAATACAAATACTCAAATAATCCTCCTTCTGTACAAAAAAAATTAGCTAAACGCACAGCTGGATCTATGCGTGCTGATGTAAGAATGAAAGAAGAGATTGAACAGTTAGATGAACTATCACCTGCAACTAAAGCATCATATGTTGCTAAGGCTAAAGATCAAATAAAGCAATCTATACCTTATACTAAAAAGGGTGAAGAGTACAGAGATATCGCTAAGAACTTTATTAAGAAGCGTGAGAAGGGTATTGCTAAAGCAAATGAAGCCAAGGATCCTAGAGAATACGATTATGAAGGCGACATGGCAAAGAGTCAGCTGCGTAGTATTATGGCTAACGCTAAGCAGGCACATGATATGCTAAAAGATGATACCAATATGGCTGAATGGGTACAGAGCAAGATTACTCTGGCTGCTGATTATATTAGTACTGTTGCTGACTATATGCAAAGTGAAGTTAATGAAGATAAGAACGATTATCGAAGAAAGATTGAAAAGAACAATAAGAACTTTATTGCTGCAAGTAAGCGCCAAAAGAATCCTCTTACAAATGTTCATACAGCAAAAACAAAAATGAAGCCTGTAAAAGAAGAAGAAGAAGAGCAGATTGACGAACTAAAGAAATCTACATTAGGTTCTTATGTTAAGAAAGCATCTAAAGAATATGGTCGTGATAAGCAATTAGTAGGACGCGAGTCACCTTCAGGAATGGTTAAAGATGCTAGACCAGAAGTAAAAGTAAAGCTAAAGAACAGAATGGCTGGTATTGAAAAGGCTGCAGACCGTCTAGCAAAAGAAGAAACTCAGGTTAACGAAGCATTTCCAACAGTGGATGATGCTAAGAAAAGAATGAAAGACGCTCTAAAGAGCAAATTTGATAAGAAGAAAATTTCAACTGGTACTGTCTATACTAAGAAGTATAAAGAAGAGCCAGAAAACGAAAAAATGAAGCCTGTAAAAGAAGAAGAGCAGATTGACGAAGCAACTCCCTACTATAATAAACCATCCTTCATGAAAAGAATGGGTAACGCCGCTAAGAAAGAACGCCTAGAGCGCGAGAAAAAAGAAAAAGAAATAGAGGATAAAAAAAAGTCTAATAAATAAAAAGAATTAATTAATAACAAGGAGAAGTAAAAATGGCACAATGGGGAAATACCGACGATGCTGCTAATTCAGTCTTATGGGCAGCAAGCCAATTAAACGTACTTGCAAACACTGGCAATCAGACAAATTTGTTTGGTAACACCACTGCAAGTGCATTTGTTACTAATCAAATTGTTGGTCAATTTGGTGTTGATGTAACAGAGATGGGTATATCAGCAGGTCCGCTTGTTGATTTTGTTATCACTTTTGCTGGATCTGGATATTCAGCAAATGCAGCAGTCACTCTAACAGGTGGCGGTGGCAGTTCTGGCGTAGCAAATGCTCAAGCATCAGGTGGCAGAATTACTGCAGGTAATATTAGTACTAGAGGATCTGGTTACACATCAAATCCTAGCGTAGCAATCGCAGCACCAACAGCTGTAACATTCAATGGTTCAACCGCACCAGATGCTACAAATAATACTATTACTATCGCTACAGCAAACAGTAAATTCTTAGTTAATGATTACGTATTATATAAGAGCACAACAGGCGCAGTAGTTCCTGGTCTTTCAAATAATACTAACTACTACATTTCATTCTCTAATTCTACTGTAGTCGCTCTTTCAACTACAAAAGGTGGATCTAATGTAGATATTACAGGTGCTGGTTCAGCAGATACTGCACACTCTCTAACTGGTGAAACTGCTACTGGTGTTATTACAGTTGGTGGAGCTAAGAGCAAAGGTGTTGATCACGCTGGATGGGTTCTAAGAACAGTTGGTACAGGTGGAAGAGCTGGTCGTGTAAACTATGAAACGCTAGTTGCAATGGGATCAATCTCAACCGATGCATCTGACGATAATCCATTACCGGACGCTTAATATCATATGACTGATCGTGCAAAAAAGATAACTGAATTAACTGCATGCACAACGCCTGCTTCGACGGATCTTCTCATCATTGAGACCGATCCGTCGGGTACGCCTGCCACTAAAAAGATCACAGTACTAAATGTTCTTAATTCAGGATTTATTAATGCCGCCAGTATAACTGGAATCCGCGGTCCATATGCTACCGATGCCGCTGCTAATACAGCAAATGTGGCAATTGGTAAATTGTATTACACTGCTGATGGAACAGTAAAAATTAGATTAACATAATAATGATTGATGAACTGACTGAAGATACATTTTTATTGTATGCTGCAAAACATTATGATAATCCAAACTGTCATGATGTAATGGAGTTTTATGATGATCTGAAAAGATTCAAATATCTTAAGAAGCTCTTTCAACGCTACGTTACAAATGGCGAATTGAAAGAGCGTCTTATTTTGAATCACATTATCGTATTGAATAATATATTCGGTACACCAGCATGTTCTAATATGTTGATGATGAAGTTGTTTGATTATTCTCCACAGGTTGCACCGTTTTTAGTTTTATTAAATATACTTCCTAATAGAGTAGAATTTAATGGAAATAAATTATTGACTAGTGATATACCATTAGATCAATATATTGTAGAAAAATTAAGAAAGATTTAAATGGCAAATCGCTTAACAGATATATTTTTAACATACCAATTTCTTAAGAGATTGACTACGCCATTTGATAAGTGGGAAGCATACACTTTAGGAATAATCGATGCTGATGGTAAAGTACTAAAGAAAAGAAAAGACCTTCAGACATTAGAAGAAAAAGGCGCATGGGGCTATTTTGATATCTTGACCGCTAATTTGAAAAAACTTATCATGAAAATTCCTGGCGGACAATCGAGAATAGCAACATTTGCTGCAGCTCTATTGTTATTAAGAGAGCATAGACATGCTACTATAAACAGTCAAGAGTTATTAGAAGAAAAGTTTAAAGAATGTTATGCTTTAGCCGAAGCTAGAATGCACGAAGAAGGCGAAGGTGGTCTTCCAGCAAATAATGTCGGTGGTGGTAAAGTAGCAGGTCTTGGTGCAGGTGCACAAGGTGAACCTGCAGGTAAGATTAAAACAAAAAATAAAATGTTAAAGAGGAAAGTAATCGATGTGGATGCTAAGCTTCGTACCTGATCATCTAATAACACAAGCAATTCATGCCGCATTACTATTAGGTGTAGTAGGATTTATAGCAGCATATTTTGCTAGTAAACTTCCTGCTGTTGGTGTTTATGCAATACCTCTTAAGCTGATATTCTTTATTCTTTTTATCGGTGGTGTTTACTTCGAAGGAAGTATTCAGACTGAAAAAGAATGGCGAAGAAGAGTCGCTGAGATGGAAGAAAAAGTAAAGCTATCTGAAGAGAAGTCTAAAAAAGTTAATACTATCATTAAGACTAAGATAATTGAAAAAGTAAATAACATAAGAGAAGTAGAATTTAAGATAGTAGAAAAGATTAAAGAAGTAGAGAAGTTAATTGATGCAAAGTGTGATTTAGATCCTGCTGTAATTAGTATATTGAATGATGCAGCTAAAGGATATACACCATGAGATTGACATCTATTTGCACTATAACATTGGCGATGTTATTAACAGCATGTAGTACTACAGTCCCTGTTAAAAGAAATTTTCCTGATGCTCCATCAGAGCTTAAGGAAAAATGTGTTGAGCTTAATCAACTTCCTGTAGAAACACAGAAGTTAAGTGAAGTACTTACTTCAGTAACAAAGAACTATTCTGAGTATCATTTATGTAAGAATAAAACAGATATGTGGATAGAATGGTACAATACGCAGAAACAAATATTCGATGAGGTGAAATGATGAAAAAACTTGCAATTATATCTGTATTCTTATTAAGCGGTTGTTCAGTTGTTCAATCGTATTTCATGGCTAAGTATGATACTGTTGAACATGCTATGATTAACGATATTCGTACAACAGCAGAAATCGCAGATTGTAAAGATCTACCAGCAATGAAGAATACAGCTTATAGATTATATTCTGTTGGAACAGCGTTTAAGAACTATTCAAATAGTATTCCTAATAATGAACCTTCAGCATATATTGCAGATAATTTGTTAACAATCATTAGAGGGGTTAATAATAAATATCAGACTAGTTCTGAAGTAAGCGAGACTTACTGCAAGCTAAAGATTGATTCTATTAAAAATGCTGCAGCTGAGGCTCAGCGGGTAATTGCAAGGAAGCCAAGATGAATGTAGATCTATTACTAATCGAGATGTTGTCAAGCGACAATGAGTATGCCAATCAAATCGCTTCAAAGGCAAAGACATATAAAGACCTATTTGATAAGAAACAGATCGATGCAGAAGAATATAAAGAATTCATGAATGACATTGTTGCAGAGGTTAATATCTCTAAAGCTGCTATGGAATTAGAAACTAAAGAAAAATTAAATTCTATGCTGAATGCACTGATAAGTGTCGCATCACTAGCAGCATAATTCATATAAAGGAAGTATCATGGCAGAAGAAGCTACTCAAGTAGACAAGCCAGCAGTAGATTGGATGACCACAAAATGGCGTCCTATGATGGCAGTAACATATATGGCGATCAACATCTGTGATTTTATTTTATTCCCTGTATTGTTTTCGATTATTCAATTTTGGGAAACACAAGCAGCTAATGATGCATTCCGTCAATGGCAGCCAATGACATTACAATTTGGTGGTTTAATTCATATGGCATTTGGTGCAATTCTAGGTATCTCTGCATGGACTAGAGGCCAAGAAAAAGTTGCAGCAATTAATGCTGGAACAGAAGAGAAATAATCATGATGATGACAGAATCGGAACAAATAGAAACCTATTCAAGGATAGCAGTGCTAGAGACCGAAATGAAAAACATCAGTTCAGAACTGAAGGAATTCAGGAAAGAGCAAAAAGAACAACATGCAGCCATGTTAGGTGAATTCAAGTCACTTGAAGAGCGCTTGCACGTTATTGAAAAATGGCGTTGGATGATAATAGGTGGTTCAGCGTCAATCGGTTACGTAGTAGCAGAAGTTTTACGATACATAAAATAGTGTACTTATTAAGCTAATTATTGTATAATACTCTATGGTCTCATCATAGGGTATATAACATGTTATGGCTTGAAAATAAGTACATCGGTCTTTTGTCTAACCGATTGCAGCAGTTTAAACGTAAGAAGCAAGACTCTTATAACTTCAGATGTCCAGTCTGTGGTGACAGTAATAAGAATAAGTATAAAGCAAGAGGATGGGTTTATCCAAAAGAAGGTAAACTCCTTTTTCATTGCTTTAACTGTAATGTAACACTCTCTTTACCCAAGCTTATCAAGACAGTTGATCCTGTCTTATATGATGAGTTCAACCGAGAAAGAATACAATCTGAGGTTGAAGGGAAAGACGATCATACTGCATTTGTTGAGAAGATGAAAAAACCGAAGTTCGTCAAAGACGGACCTCTAAAAGATATACCAAAGATCTCTCAACTTAATCATGATCATCCAGCGAAGAAGTATATAGTCAGTCGTCAAATCCCAAATTTCTTTCATTCGCAGCTATTCTTTGCTCCGAAATTTAGGGAATGGGTTAACACTTTAATTCCTGATAAGTTTGATTTAAGTAAGAGTAAAGATGAATCTAGGATTGTAATTCCTTTCATCGATGAAGAAAAAAATTTATTCGGTTTTCAAGGCAGATCATTAAAAGCTAACGACAACGTTAGATATATAACTATCATGCTGGAAGAAAGACCAAAGGTATATGGTCTAAATAATCTTGATAAGAGCAATCCAATATATATCACTGAAGGTCCTATTGATTCGATGTTCATAAAGAATGGTATTGCAATGGCAGGCGGTGATTTCGTTAATGATTTAAATCGCTTGAAATTAGATAAAAATAAAGCAATTATTATTTATGATAATGAACCAAGGAATAAGGACACCATCAAGCGAATTGAGAAGTCCATAGAACATGGTTATTCAGTATGTATCTGGCCCGATCATCTACCATATAAAGATATTAATGAGATGATTCTTGCTGGACTTACTCAAACAGACGTCATGAATCTTATCAATAGTAACACACACAAAGATCTACAAGCAAAACTACGTTTATCATTTTGGAAAAAGGTTTAAATTATGAAGGTGAAGTTGATTAGTTATTCTGAACCTGCTGGATCTATGCCAGCAACTGTTGATAATATACAAGATTTAATAGCATTTTGTGCAAGAGTTTCAAACCCAAGCAATCAATTAAATACAGAGACATCAGATAAGCTTATCAAATATCTTGTTAAGCATAAGCATTGGTCTCCTCTGGAAATGGTGAGTGCATGTTTAGAGATTGAAACAACACGTGATATTGCAAGACAGATGCTTCGTCATCGTAGCTTTAGTTTTCAAGAGTTTAGTCAGCGTTATGCAGACCCTACTAAAGACTTAAATTTTAAATTACGTGAAGCACGACTTCAAGACACAAAGAATCGCCAGAATAGTATTGAAACTAATGACACAGTATTGCAAGATCAATGGAATCAAAAGCAGCAATTAGTTATTGAGTCTTCTAAAGAAGCATATGAATGGGCTATCAATAATGGTATTGCAAAAGAACAAGCGAGGGTGGTATTACCTGAAGGTAATAA